>ERZ1673698.151-NODE-151-length-118514-cov-15.724884_pt1 | contig 118514 bp, 99 predicted proteins | sample MGYA00580228_ERZ1673698 | MGnify/ENA primary metagenome ERZ1673698 (study PRJEB41218, sample SAMN15661768) | gut metagenome | host: Homo sapiens | place: Canada: London | collected 2015-08-20/2019-03-30 | study: EMG produced TPA metagenomics assembly of... | reverse complement strand
TTCTTTTATTATACTACTTTTCTTTTCCCTTGTCTACTTTTTTAGTATAACACCAGCTCATCATTTTCTTTTTCAAGCTCAGAGCACTTCTGTACAGCGGCTTCATATGCTGCTTTCAGTTCTTCGTACGTCATAGCAAAAGCACTCCTTTCCCTGAAATTCCAGACGGTTCATGATACTCTGATTATACCATGATTTGCCCGATCTTTCAAGAAAAAGAGTGCCATTGAAGCATAGAAATATTGTCCACATTACTGTATATTTTCATCGTGGGAAAGTCAGCATATATCCACACCGCCGGCTACTTTTTTGATTGCCTTTGGTTGGTCGATCGACAGTCCCTGCGTGAGCCAGATGAATTGTTCACGGGTAATATCCTGTTCATTGTGCGGCCAGGAGAATTTCCCGTCTTCAAGACGTTTATACAGCAGCAGAAAGCCGTCATCTTCCCATAAAAGCACCTTCATACGATCTCTGCGCCTGCCGCAGAACAGAAACGCGCTGCTTGCGAACAGGTCAAGCTGAAACTGCTGCTGTACAAGTGCCGCAAGTCCGTCAATGGACTTACGCATATCCGTATGTCCGCAGACGATGTAGATATTGTCAGAAGTCAGGTCTTTCAGCATTCTTTCAGACCTCTCAGCAGCGTAAGCAGAAGCCTTTCGGATATATCTGCTGGCATTTCGACCTCGATCCCGTCTTTACGTACGATCATCTTTTGTGGGACAGCCGGTTCAGGTTTCCCAGGTTCAGCGCTGTCCGCAACACATTGTGTCTGCACCGCAGCTGTCGTGCAGGTGACGCTTTGAGAAACACTCAGCGGTACGATCTGCTGCAAAGGCAATCCGGCTCGTTTCAGCAGTTCTTTTCTCACCACATTCAGGCGTGAGTAGTATGTGTGCTGACTGATCCCCTTTTCCTTGCACCACGCTGTTACGGTCATACCGCTGCTTTGGCATTCCTGTATCTGCTCTGCCCACTCCCTGTGACGAAGCTCGGTTTTTACTTCTCTGATCGTTGGCATATTTTCAGCTCCTTTCGGGGTAAATCCCTTTGGAACTATTTTATCGCTTTTTTAGTGCCGAATCAACGTTAGGGTGTGGTTGGTGGTTACATAACAGGAATGAAAATGGAGTTAAACCAGAGATAAACTTTTGAAAGATGTGCATTTATTTCTGGTTTGTCTAACACTGTGCCATTTTCATAATAGATGGAGTTGACATCAAAATAATAAAAATGCTCTGAAAATAAAGAAGTCTACTTCCCTTTTCCGAGCATTTTTACCTTAATATTCAATTTGCACGACAATCTAAAAGCGCCCAGTGACAATTATATTCTTTTCCTGCGCTTTGTAATAACAATTACAATAACAACACCTGCAACAACAGCGATTGCACCAATTATGATAACCAATTTCCAGGGAACAATGCCACTTTCTTCCGCCGGAATAATGTTGTTATCTGATTGCAGGATGTCGCCTTTTTTCATTTCTTTGATACTGGATTCCCAGGTCTCACTCGATAATTTGATTCCGGCAAGATCTTTTGCATCTGTCCACTGAAAGACTACACTGCAATCCTCCTGGGCGGTTGCGGTAAATGTAAAGCTGTCCGGCAGTCTTAGAATGGTACCGTAGCTTTTGTCCTTTTCGCTGTTTTCTGTCTCCTCTACAGTATAACAGAACACATTCATAAATGCGTCCAGATCATGCACTGCGATGTTTCCATTTTTTATTGTTGCTATGATATTTCCGGCACCATTATATATTTTTATACTCACCGGGCAACCAATAAAAAACGTTTTTCCATTTGATATTCTTGAGCCAACATAATCTTTTACTTTATCCGCAACAGAGTCCATAACATCGTCCAGAAATTGATCAATTTCATCATCAGTCCACATTTCACAACATACAGAACGATGGGAATGTTTTGATAATTCTTTGATACTGGCTTGCAATGTGATAACTTCTCTATACCAGGAAACATAGTCCCCGTTGGAAATTCCAAAGACACGATTCAAATAGTCATTTGCCAGGTCATTCTCAACGGTGGTCGCAATATACTTGAATACAAGATTATCTTTTGTTATTGCCGCCATATTATCTGTAAAGTTATTTGACTTGTCAATATTTGCAAAATAGTATGAACTTACAAACAAACTTAGAAATTCATTGCCATACACACAATAATTTCTCAGTGCATTATAGTACAAATCGATTACTTCATGATATTTCGCTGCATTCTCAAAATTTTGTGCCTTTATGAGATCTGTTTTATATTGGTCGCCGACCTTTTGAAGCGAATCAATGATCTCGTAATAACATACCATTTCACCAATTGCTGTAATTTTTGCCTCTGTCGAGTTCATTTTATCAAAGTGGAAATCTATGATATTTCCGGCAGCATCCACCACTTGTAAAATCGGTACCTTTTCCGCTATCTTCATAAGAGTGGTCGAAATGGCTATACCCAGCAGGTTTGTGTTCCAGTCTTTTTTGACCTCATCTTCTTTATCAGAAATATACTCATTGACAAACGATTCAATATCCGGTGTAGAAATACATTCCTGTAAATTGCGTAATGCCGTTTTATATGTTTCATTGTCATCCGGCGCATTTTGGTACAGCTGATTCAAAACAGCTTTATTATCATCCTGAATATCACAAAACATTTCAAAGTATGCAACACAATGCAGAGCATCACTGATATTTTCTATTTCATTTGATTGCAGTTCTGTCACAGCTGCCACCAAAGACAATATATCACCTGCACCGATTCCCACACTATTGCCTTTGTAATCTTTCATTGGAAGATCTGTTATTTCGAATAGATTATCCAATTTTTCTAAGGCATTTTTGATTTTTTTCAAAGAGTCAGCCTTAGTAATCTCTTCGCTGATTTCCACTGTTGTTTTTATCAGCGACTGCACATTGCCTGCTGTATCCGCAGCGTTCAATTGATCTGAAAATTCTTCCAGAATCCGCAGGTAGTATCCCTGGATTAGATATAAAGAATTGTCCTCACTCGTATGATACATCAACTTTAGTAACGCCTGGTAGTACATTATCTCACTTACAGATGAATACATATCTTTCGATTTTCTTCCAGCCTCAATTATCTCTGCTGCATTTCCAAAGCTGGAATACACATCTGTTGCAAAACCAACTCCAGTATTACCATAGTAATAATCAAACTCAGCCAATTGATAAAGCATATCAACATCTTCAGAACGATTCCAGATGCTTCTGTTTTCATCCAACTGCGCCACGCCAACATGATGTTTTGTAAAATCTGTTTCAAGCTGCTGATCTTCTGATGATTCTGATTCCGGTTCAGCTTCTGTACTCTCCTCCGGCGCATCCAGGGCAACAAATTCAAATCCATTTTGCTTTGCATAAGAATCCGCAGCCGAGCCTTGATAACCGTAAATCGTGAAACCTGGAATTTTCTCTTCTACACTCATCACATCGCCATTGGCATCCGGTGTATTATACCAATGATAGCCAACAGCCATTTCTCCAATATGCGTCACATTTTTGGGGATTGTAATGGAAGTAATGATATCCGACTGACCAAAAAAGTAAAATGCCGAATCTCCGATGGATGTAAGACTTTCCGGCAGCTTAAACGCTACAGAACCATAACTGCCATAAAAAGCTCTGCATCCTATTGAAGTTATCCCTTCCTGAATTTCAACTGATTTTATATTTCCCTGATTCTGACTATAGGGTGGATCTGTTTCCGAAAAAAATGCAAAGACCGGATCAGCGTTACTATAGTTATACATCGGACCAGTTCCGCTAATTTTCAGAAGTCCAGTTGATTGGTCTAATTCCCAAAATACGTTATCACCACACTGATTCGTTACGTTTTCTGATGCAGCTGCAGTTTGATTATCTGAGACATTATACCCTGAGAAGAGATAGGTTTCGCCGTCAAATCCAGGTATATTTATTCCGTCTTTTACCTCAGGATGATTCGAATATAAAGTGTCTTCTGAAATGATCTGTTTAGAGTCCTGACTAATTGTATTGCAATTGTCGCCGCTTGCATAATACCATGTGCCATCTTCACAATCATAATCTTCAAAGGCTACAAGTTCTCCGTTAATTAAATGATAGAAAGTATACCCATAGTAAGTAGCGCCTCCGGAACCCAGTTCACCAAGAACATTGCCTGGATTTGCAACAAAATAATCCCATCTCGCACCACCGGCAGCGACTTGCTTTGGCGCTCCGTTTATAATTGTATATATCTCATTTATTTTCGTACTATATGTATTATCTAAAATAAATAGTTCGTCAACGCCATTGCCATCCAAATCATAAAAGGCATATCCATAATCAAAAAGGTTTCCTGTTGAATACATCCACACATCAGAATATTGCCAATCATCTAAACCGATAATACCGTTTGGAATGACCTTTTCAGCGTAATGATTCAGAACAGAGGCATACAGAGCCTCGTTGTCAGCCTGGCTTCCCGTTGCTACCGCATTTTCCAATGGAAAAAATCCCAAACAGGGTGCAGAAAGTGCCGCTGCAATTGTCCCGGAAATGATACGTTTTACAATTCCGCTCATATATACCCCCTTTATACCACCATGTCTTTACATAGCATCTGTTCCGTTCTGAACATCTTCTACAGTTGACAATACATTTTTTATGAATTGGATCAGCGATTTTTCTATTTCATCGTACAGCCGAAAAATTTCGGTAATTTTGTCGACAGACGCTCCCATACTTTCGGTAGAAAATATGATGCTTGTTGGATTTTCTGGTTCAATAGATTGATAAGATTTTTATTTTATTATTGTTCCAATATTTCTGCAAAATCATCGTCAAGTTCAATCACTTGATCCAACGTTGCTTGTGTCGCAGTTGCAGTTGCTTCAATGAGATTATTAATTGATCTATGAAGAGCATTTAGTTGCGGTATCAACTCTCTTATTTTATCAATTGTGTCTCCAGCATTTTGAGTTTCAATTGTCAAATCATTGATTTCTTTATTTGACAAAGCATTTAATTTTCCAACATCTGTATTAATTACAGATATATCATATTTAAACGAAGCCATAAAAGTTCCTTTCATTTATCAAAAAATTAGTTGTAATAAATGTAGATAGCATGATTCACTTCTTAGTTAATCATTATCCAACATTGTCGATGTATTAAATTCTTGAGTGTCTGCATAGTAAATCACTGAAAAAGAATATCGTGCAGCTCCCTGCGTTTCTTCTTTACCTGCACCATTTGAAATAGCCATAGCTTTTATTAAATCCTTATATTCTCCAGATTTAATATTCTCTATTCTCTTATTTATTTCTTCATTTTCCTGTATCTTTTCCCAATATTCTTTTTTTATTTGTTCTTGCTCATCATCATTGCTATATTTTGTTTTAATAATTTTACTTCCCGTTTTTATTGCTGGACCTGCATATGGAATTTTTCCACCAACTTCACTTACCATATCCAAAGTAGAATTTCTAAAGTTAGATTCTTGTTCATCACTCATATCCGTAATAAGCATAGCATCAGTTGCAGCAAGTCCAGCATTAATCACCGTTTTAGTTAAAGATACAGCATCACAAAGATAAGGAATAGATTCCGCATAGCTTAAAGTAGTATCGATTTTATCATTAAATGTAGAATTTTTAGATATAGATAAGTACTCATCTTTACTTATCCCTTCAACATCTTTGTTTATAAACGATTTTAAATAAGATTCGGCACTCGCTGCCGTAATATGATCTTTAAGTTCATTTAAACTAGTGTTTGATGCACTTGTAAATTCTTGAATAAAGGCAACGTTTGAACTACCAACTCCAAATTCTAAATATGGAATTATACTATCCTCTTTATCCTTATGAAATTTTATAGTTATTTTCCCTGCATCAACCGCTTTCTGCAATTTCTCAGTTTGGTTATCGCTATAGTCCTTTATTTCTTTAGCATTAAAAATTCCGGAGATGCCATATTTCGGAATGTAATCAGTTACTAGTCTATCTAATCCGTTTTTACTGTAGTAGTTTAACAACACGTTGTCTCCATCGATTTTATTAAGTTGAATAGAACTTGCCCGCGAATTCATAACTTTCACAACGTCATTGAGCATTATAATCGATTTTAATTTACACTTTAATTCATTTTCTTCATTGGATAAATTTTTCTTTCTACCCGTTAATATTTCCATATTTTGCAACATTAAGCATTCAGTATATGAATTCATTTCATATGAAACCTGTTTCCATATTTTTAAAAAAGATTCTCTATTCGAACTATTTATCGCTAAAAGACTTGAATTTAGTATCATCTCCAAGCTTTCTTCATCAATTGTATTGTTATTAATGGTGGAGTATAACAATGATTCTATTATCACCATCTCCTTTTGCGAAACATTTTTACTGCTTTGGAATTTTTTGAAGAAATTATCGATTGCATTTTTATTATAAACACTTTTTCCATTTTCATCTATCGTCACATAGTCACTTAACTGAATAGCAGCAATTCCATTTGCCAATAATGATCCCACATCACTATCTAAGAAACCAACAAAAGAATTTGTAGTACATTCCGCTTTCATTAAATCGGCCATAGCATCAATTGTTGATTTAAGTCTCTCTACATCTTGAACTGAATCAATCAATTTTAAAGCATACTCACCATCAACAGCGCATACATTTTTGTTTGCATTTTGATATGTATAAGCTTGTTCTTCAAAAATCTGTAAAACATCCCCTAATGCAGCGTTAATTGCATTTACTTCAAACCAAATATTCATATTAAATTTTGAAGCCGGCTCAGATGGAATAGCAACATTTGCAATATAAGTTTTGCATTCATTAAATACAGATGTATTTATATTGTATGTATTTGTTGAGAAGTTATGATCCATTACTTTTATACCTCCTTTTTATTGTATATTGTTATGATCCTTAGTTTCAATCTCAATTATATATTCTTTAACTACATTGGAGATATTTTGATGAATGTAATTCAAACATTGTTTAATATCATCAACATTACCCATAAAAGAAATCATAGGTTCCTGTGCTCCAGACTCGATAAATCCGTTTGTAACTAAATCATTTAATATATCTTTGAATTCATCTAGTGTCTTTTCAATATCGTCTACTTTACCTTTTATTTTTGTCTGAATATCATTCCACTCTTCGGTTATTACGCGTACACTTTCAGCCATATTCTCATCCTTTCTACATCGTAGACATTTCTTGAATTTTAGCTTCTTCCAGTTCAGTACTTAGTGACTGAAGGTGATTTAACTCATTTGTTAATTCACTCTGATAACTTTTAGACTGTTCATATATAGTGTTATAATTTTCTGTTGCTTTTTCTATCTCTGATTTAAGGCGCTCAATCAAATACTCTATATTTTTTAATGTACCTTGGATTTTAGAACCAATTTGTTCAGTTGCTTTTTGCTTAGTTTCTGTAATACAAACACTAGTCTCTTCAAGACTTGCAAGTTGACTGGTAATATGTTCTTTGAGTTCTAAATATACGGAATACGTAGATTCCAATATCGCTTTCTCTCCTTCCAACTCATCCACTTTGTTTTGTAATTGCTGCATTTTCGTAGAGCATTCATTGATTTTTTGCTGTTTTGCTTTATTATTCTCCTTGATTATAGCAATTTCTGAAATTACTAATGAAGAAGGTCTTACCATGGTTTATCCTCCTCTATTTCATGATGTATCGTTTCAATATTTCAGCTAGTTGAAATATTCAAAAAATACATCATAGCGGAGATGAAAAGCTCTTTGCAGTAACTCTTCATCTCCACCATGTGTATGTGTGGACTAAGCTGCATTGATTACTGACCATATGCAGCCGCAAAATTTGCCTGATTCTCGTCTTCTGCGTTTGCGTACTTTGTCAGATTTTCGCTGTTGATGAGACACTCGTTTGCATAGTTTTCTACCTGCGTAAGAACATTGTCATTGACAATCTCCTCAATCTGCGTTTTGATGTTGGAAAAGTCGCCGGCAATATCCTGCAACATCTGACTGAGTTTCATCATTGCATCATTGAACTTAATGAAGCTCTCCTCAAAAGCGGTAGCTGCACCGCTTACCCAGATACCTTGCATCTGTTCTGTTGCCTGAGAAACTGCCGAAGCGTAGTCAGCAACATTGCCGTTATGAGTGTTGAAATCCTTAACAACCTTCTCCAGTGCCGTAGAGATTGCGGAAAGAGTAGTCTTGATGTCACCCGACTCCTCTGTAAACGCTGTAGAGTTTGTTGCAAATACACTTGCCGAAGAACGCATCAGTTCGGTATCGTTACTCGTGATTGCCATTTCCTTTCACCTCCTTTCAAGTATGGTTTTATATAGAAATGCAACTTATGAAATTGCATACTACATAGCTTTAATCTGTATGCCTGATTGTTTTCAAACGATATACCTTCGTTTGGTCGACAGCTTCCACATAAAACGCATCTCCAACTGTTGTTTCAACAGACAAGCGCTCTCTTCTTTCTGCCATCGATATTTTTATAAAACTATTAACAATATTACTAGCACTAAAAGCACCAAGCAATAAGAAATTTGCACCTGCATTTTTGGCTCTATACAATTTTGCAGATCTCATAGGGGACAATTCTTCATTTTCGGCATTCGAAACAACAAAACTAAATTTGTACGCCAACAATTCCAGAATCCCCTCATCAAAATCATTAAGCATTTCCTTACTGGAATCTTCACAAATCATCATAAGCAGCGGTTTTTCGTCCAGAACGGACATATCACCATGATGCTCTAAAACAAGTTTCTTTCTTGCTTCCAGCTCTGCTTTCCATTCCTTGCAAAGACTTCCCATATGTTCTGAACTCAGCTCATAATTGGTCACACATCGATATTTCTGAGCAGTTTCTGCATATTTTTTCACTGTTGCCTTATCAAATATTACAACCTGAGCCGGTGCTGCATCCAGATTTGCCTCAATAGAGGAAATCATATATTTGACAAAGTTTCCCTTGCCCGATTTGGGAGTACCTGAAATAATCAGATTCAATCCAGACAAAGCCATTTTCTGCGGCATCAAAGTATCATAATCAAATCCAAGAATCATATGGTACGGCGAGAAATACGACGCATACTGTGCCTGTATCTCCTTTTCCATCAGGAATTCCGGGATTTCCGGAATCAAATTTGCCTTTTGATTCGGATATCTGGACTTGATTTCTTCTACAAATTCTTTGATTTTTTCAATCCGCTGAAATTCCTTTTCCCCTTCAAAACTCTGATACAACTGACAATCCAGATTTGTTTTGTCAACTGTAACAATACATCTTCCGGGAATCGGGTCTACTGTCATCTTATAAGCACCAAACAAATTGCCGTACTCATCACTGTTATTGTGATGCATTCCAATACGACACGCAAACGAAGAAAGGTAACGATGCTCCATTCCTTTTGTGCTGCCGTTTGCAATAATTACACTGATGCCAACAGAGAGTCCTTCCCGAAGGATTGACAACAGCACCGGATTGTCATTTAAGTTTAATTCCTTTAGTGCAGTAAAATTGTCAATTAGCAGTAGAATCAAAGGAATGTCCATTTTTCCGGCTTCTTTATAAGCAGTATATGAACTTACTCCAACGGATTTCAGTTTCTGTTTCCGCTGCTCAATTTCCGAAGTCAATAGCTTGAACAGGTTATTCAGCTTTTCATCTTCATTCGGGCAAACAACACCTCCTACATGAGGAAGATTTTGAAAGTTTGCTAAAACCATAGAAGAATAGTCAATCACATAAATATTGACCTCTTCCGGCGTATATTTTTCTGCTACATCCCGAATCAGCAGCTGCAGAACATTGGTTTTTCCAGTCTGCAATGCTCCGACGATTAACATATGACACGCCGACAAATCCACAAGGTAATTCTCTTGTTTCTGCTGTGCAGGATTATCATACAAGCCAAGGTTCACCAAAACAGAAACACTGGATTTTTCTCCGGCTTTCACATACTGCATCACCGTCGGCAAAGGCGGTTTGCAGATATCCGGAAGCTTTGCAATATGATTTTTTTTGCAATACTGAATGACCAAGTTTGTAATCGCTTCCTTTTGTGAAAGCACCTCTTCACCGTCCATTGGTTTGCGATGCTTTTTCTGGTATATCACTTTTCGTCTTCCGCTGAAATCAACCGCAGAAACCTGAAATTCTTTCTGATTGGATACTGCTTCTAATCCAGCCGGAGCACCACTGTAAGCAGACTGAAACAATTCAAAAATCTCATTATTTCCGACCATCAGATATGCACGTCCTGCCTCTTTGATTTCTGCTGCAAGCGGTGTTTTGATTACTTCCCGGCTGTCTTCCGGTGTCTGTACCTTCAGACAAAGCCGGAATTTCGAGTTACTGTCAATCTGCGGATCTACCTGACCCTGCGGTTTCTGTGTAGCAAGAATCAAATGTACACCAAGAGAACGTCCCACACGAGCCGCACTGTTCAACTCCGCCATAAAGTCGCCATACTGCGCTTTCAATTCTGCAAATTCGTCTACAATGATAATCAAATGCGGAAGCGGTGTGCTTGCCTTTCCTTTTTGATAAGCACGAATATATTTGTCAATGTGATCCACATCAATTTCCGCAAATAACCGTTTTCTTCTGTCAAGCTCCGCTTTAATCGAAATCAGAGAACGATTGATTTCCTTTCCGTCAATATCAGTGATTACGCCAAGTGTATGCGGCAAATCCTTAAACTGATTTCCCATTCCGCCGCCCTTGAAGTCAATTATCAGAAAAGCCACTTCATAGGGACTGTATATCGTTGCCATCGCCAGAATATAAGTCATCAACAGTTCGCTCTTACCAGAACCAGTAGTTCCGGCTACAAGACCATGAGGGCCATGGGCTTTTTCATCATCATGTATATTCAAATATACAATTTCATTTCCTGAACGAACACCCAAAGGTGCAGCCATTGATTTGGTAACATCGGAGAAAGACCATCTGGCTTTTAAGTCCAGATCTTCTTCAGACAGAATTCCAAGCAATTGATAAAGCGTAATATTCTTGGTTAAAGCACCCTCCAGGCTAACTTCTTCACAGTATACCGGAGCCAGACGATGTGCTATCCGCAACATATCACGATCCGGAATCGGTTGATATGCAAATTCCGTCACACTTGTTCTGTCCTCAGTCAGCAGAAGTTTTCCTACATTGCCTTCGTTCAACTGAATCAACTGCGAGCATCCAACCGGAACATATTCTTTCTTCTCTTCCAGAAATACAAATGTGCAACCCAATTCAGACGCTTTCTCAATGTACTTAGAGACCGGATGCTGATTGATTCCATAGTCATCCATCACGAAAACAACAAAATGCGGTGAGTGTGTCTTTTCTTTGCTGTCTTCTCTGCGATTCAGTTCTGCATATAAATACTCTAAAATTGTATTTTTGCTTTCCTCATCACAAACAATATTGCGTACACCAATTTCTTCATTTTCCAAGTGACGAAACCATTTTGCCCACTGATATTTTTTTACCTCATTAGAAGGAATCATCAAAAATGTTTTGATATCGTGATAATATTGTCTGGCACAGATATCAAAGAAAAGTACCTTCAGCATTTCGTAAAGCGATGTCTGACTTCCGACGACACCGACTACATTTGCCTCTTTCAGATGTACAACAACGGGCGCATTTTGCACTTGCTTGTAATTTTCAGAAAGCTGGACCGGCAGATCAACAAGTTCATCTTCGTCTGCCTCATAGGTTTCCTGTTTCTTGTACTCAATCTTACGAACTGCATCAATATTTCCGATACCAATTCGTGCATCCAAAAAGTCCTCATCCTCCGGAATACGATCAAACAGATCACCGCTAAACTGCATCACATCAGCAGATGTTTTTTCGTATGGAACATAAATTTGATTTAATACAGATACTTCCTCTGTCCGTGCCTGTGTGATTTCCTCTCGTTTGGTGTCAATATAGGAGCGATATCCGGTGTCTCGTTTTTCAATTTCTTCTTTGTATTCCTTTTTTTCATTCATAATGGTGAATACAGAGACAATTGCACCTATCGACATGGAACAAACACTAAACAAAACAAACGAAAGATTGGTACTTCCCATCATACCACGCAGCACGACGGTCAAAACAATCATAGACAACGCCGGGAGCAGTTTCAGTACCAGATTACTTTTTGGCTTTTGCGGCTTTTCTTTTGGAGCAAGCAGCGGAATTTCTTCTTCATCCAATTTCACCTTGATTCTGGCGTTTCGGTGAAACTGTGGATACTCCAGGGCAGTGCCACCATCTGATTGATTCCGAAACTGTAAGCCATGAATAACGATACTGCTCTTTTTATCGGTATACAGCTTTCCTTCTTTATAATAGAAACTGAAATTTGCAATTGAAAAGAAATCATAATCCTTCAATTCCGTATTTGTTTCGATTCGCTTTCCATTTAAGAAAACACCGTACTGAGACCGAATGTTGCAAATGATGAGCTTGCTGCCTTCTCTTTTTATATCCATGTGGTCATCGTATACATATTCACCCTGAAGCTGTATACCTGCATTCTGCTCTGTTCCGATCACAACATTTTTCATCTGCGATATGTCAATCAGTCGGTCATACTGCTTATTTTCATAATCAAAATCTACGAAAAAACGACCGTAAAACAATTCTGCATCTGACTCGCTATAGCGTACACAAAACTGCTCGCCATGTTCCAAAGGCTTGGACAATTTCTTCTGGCTGCCGCCGAAATCCAGATAAATATTTTCCGTTGTCTGGATCACCCAAGACTCATTGTTTTTGACAAGTGCTATTTCAAATTCACAAAAGAACAAATCTTTTCTTAAACGAACATCACAGGATAAGGTAGTACCAATTTTCAGTTTTTCCGATTCCGGTAAGAGTTCTACTTCCTGATAAATATTCTTTGAAAAAATCGTCAGTTTATATCGCTGTTCCACATCTTCACCCCATCTTGTAATTATACTGTTATATTGATAATCGTTCCGTTTCTCAGCCCATAATCCCGCAGCAGTTTATTGCCCCGAATCAATGCAGTAGGACTTTCTGTTTTCAGATAACAATTCAGAATATTATTTGTATCAATGCCAAGCTGAAATGCTTGATTTAATGCAATCACAAAGTCATTTGCAGAAATATCAAGTGGAACCTCAATATCATAAACTTCTTTTCTGGAAAAAATCTTTATGATTATAATCGCCTTGTCCTGCATTCTGATCCTCCTCTTTTACAGCAAAGAATATGCTATTTTTTGCAAGCCATCTACTTTTGCCAACTCATCCAAGTGCATTTTTTCACATTCCGGAATCCAATGAATGTACTCATTTACCATGAATGCGGAATGACTTTCTGCGTTTAACAGTGTATTCTCATATTCTGTTTGAAACGCATTGCACAAAAACAGAAACTTGTCAGAATCGGAATAGTTAATATTCCCCAGCATACAATTTGTTTTATACACAGAATAAAGATCCTGCCTGGTTACCAGAAATACTTTATCCGCATGATCTATCAGATCACCTTTTTCATCACTAAATGTAGAATCCGTATCGATAATGATAAAATCATAAACATTGGTTTTCTTAATCTGTTCCGCCAGATAGGTAAAAATCCCAAAGCTGATATTATACGCACTGATTGATGCCCGAAACGGAGGCAGATATTCAAACAATTCTCTTCGAATATGACTTTGCACATCAGCAAATAAACGTTCATTTCCAACTTGAAATTTAGGGATCAGTTCATTTGAGATCGGTGTCGTGTTATTCAAAAAGAACTGAAAATTCTGTACAAATTCAGCATCAATGTATAACACCCGTTTATGCGCCTGCGCCAGACACGCTGCCATGCCCAGTGCAATTGTGGTTTTTCCAGCGCCTCCGCTTGCAGCAGTCACAAGTATTGTTTGCGTTTGCTTTTTGATTTCCGTTTTAGCACGCAGCGAATCCGAACTCGAACCGATTATCTCATGAAAGATTTCCTTTACATTTTTGGCATACTTGAAAATCTTGTTGACAAGCAGATCACTTGTCTGTCCGTCAGAAGACTGCTCTGTCATCAAAAAGATATTTTCAATATTGTGCCGCTGCAATTCAATGGAGTAAAATGCCTCGCTCACAACCAAAATATCCATTTTTTGCGGTGCAGAAAACAAGGAACGAAAGCATTCTTCTTCTGTAATTATCTCCAGATCAATTTTATCAAAAAATGCTTCTATAAATTTTTGCTGCAGCGGTGCAATATACGCTTCATCTGCATCTGCAATCACAATTCTCGGCTTTCCCACAATATTTCACCGCCTCACTGAATCAATACTTGAAAATCGCTGTTCGCCAAACGAACAATGTCACCATTTTTAATCGGAACCGCTTTATGTGCAATCAGTTTCTGCCGATTGACATATGTACCATTTGCACTTCCCAGATCTTCGATTTTATATCCGAACTCATTTTGAATAATTTTACAGTGTACTCTGCTGATTGCGCTGTTAAAAGAAATCACACCGTTTACTGCACCAGCCTTTTTCCCGATGATGTACTCATTCTGATCCACCACCAGTTCAAACCGAACCGGCGCTCGCAGCGCAATGAGTTTCATCTGCTGTACAGATGCAGACGAGGAAACCGGTCGTCCCTGCGTCGGTTCGCCGCCCCGTACATAACCGGCAAGCGTCGTGATCGACATTGTGCTGTCGGAAAGGTTTCGCTCTAACGATGCCGTAGAAGGCGATTGTAGAGACGGATTCTGATGGATCGTCTCAATCAGCTTTGTACGCAGCTTGGTTTCAAAAGCAATATAGTCTGCATAAGCGTGCCGCTGGATCGGAACATATACCAGGTTGACGTTTAGATTGCTCCCGTTGACGAATATCTTATCAAAAGACAAGTCAATGTTCTGACAGGACAAAAAGCCATTATTCTTAACTTCAATAATTGTTCGAAGCAGATTTGCAACAACATTCATAAAGCTGTTGCTGTCCAAATTCGGCAATATCTCCTGGAGCGTACGGCATATATCTGTTTTATAGTAAAGTGCAGTTTTTCCATTATATAATATTTTCATGCACGGAATGAAGTTACTGTCACTCTGATTCTGAAGTACCTTATACTCTGTAATGAGAAAGTCTTTATTGTCATTCAGCACATACATAAAGTTTACGCCGGATTGTTTCTCAGTAATTACGCCGCATTCAATCAATGGATTCATCTTTCTCACTTCCTTTGCATTTTTTGCTATCCATCACAAATAACAGTTGACAGATATTCAGCAACTGTCATTTGTGATGGATAGCAAACCCAAAATAATCACATTTCAGGTTCGCTACCATCATTTTATCGGGAAAATATTATGCTGTTTTCTTCTTCTTTTTCAGGAATACCAATAGACCTGCTCCGATTCCCAGTACGCCAACACCGCCTACAGAACCCCAGAACAACGGCTTATTTGCATACCAACGAACAAACATATTTGTTGATACCGTTACCGTCCGCTCAAAGTCATAAGCACTGCTGAAATCATCTGTATCCGTGTCAGTAATATTGCCAGCCTTATCCTCTACAACAAGATGAACTTTCTGTGCATTCTTACTTTCACCAATGTCAAATGAACCGCTGTAATCATTCGCATCTCCTGCAAAATCTACGATCTTGTCAACTTCCTTATCATCTACGTAGATCGTAATGGATTTCAATCCGATCGTATCATACGCATCGTAGTCAACCGTCAGATTTTGTGCATTTACAATAGGCTTTTCCAGTCCGGTTACGCTGGTCAGCTCTGGTGCAGTGGAATCCACACGGAACAGAATTGCCTGACCTTCATAATTGGTGTTTTCAGGTGTGTTTCCGGCTTCATCCTCCGAAGAAACCACAATCTTGTAAACGCCGTCTGTACTCAGATCTTCCTTGTGGATCGTATAATCATACTGATACCAACCACTGTTTCCTGTAGATACCTTGTCATTGATTACCGGCGTTACATCACACTGTGCATTTTCAACCAGTTTACCATCCTTTGTCACAACAATAGAGAGGGAATCCTTCACAAGTTTATCTGCATTGTACTCTGTAATGACGAGATCTTCTGTCAATTCCTTGACATATTGACCGCCGTCTGCAATCAGATTGGTCAGATATTCGCTGTACTCATAAACAGAGCCAAAACGATTGATTGTGAATTTCACTTCTGTAGTTTCCGTATTCTCTGCCATGTCGGTAAGCGTTACAGTCAAAGTATAGATGCCATCATTTTCCTGGATTTTTTCAAAGGTATCAAAGATACCTTCTCCGGAACCTCCACTTACCTTCAGATTCTGGATAAATTTCTTTGTTACATCTTCTTTTTTCTTGCCCTTGAGGACTCGCTCTAATTTTACATCGTATGACTTATAGTTGATGTCCCCAAATCCAATTGCAAGCTTGAGTGCATCCTGAAATGCCTTTCCATTTCCGTCTTTGCCATTGATGGTCACAGACGGCTTTTCAATGGTTGTATCAACTGTAAATTCCTTACCGGCAGCTGATGATCCGTAATTTGCAGCACCGCTCTCATTTCCAGCCATATCTGTGAATTGAATATCAAATGTGTAATCGCCGTCATCCTTGTAATTCAGGGTCGCAGTATGGTTATCACCACTTCCGGACCAGGATACACTTGATGCAGGAATTGTAATTCCCTTTCCGTTTTTCGATGCTGTCGCTGTGATCTTTACACGAGAGGAATCAAAATTATGTTCCTGAATAACAATCGTAGCAACTCGTCCCTTCGAAAAATACTTTCCGTTTTTCACATCATTATTATCATAGGATACATTGATAACAGGAGCTGTGCGGTCAATTGTAAATTCCTGGGGCGCAGCCGTTCCGGAAACATAATTGATCTCTGTACAAGGATTATCTGCCATGTCTGTATAGGCAATGTCGAATGTATAATCGCCGTCTGCACTATAAGTCAAAGTAGCTGTATGGACTGTATCATCCCCGTTTCCGGATCCGCCGTATATAGACCAGCCGGAAATTGCCGGGATTGTTCCGTCACTGTTTGTCAGCATCAGACGTACATCATCCGGGTTGAAATTACGTTCTGTCACTTCAATCGTTGCTGTTCTTGCGTCTTTGAAGTACTTTGCATTTGCTGCATCCGGACTATTGTTATCATAACTGATCCGGATTGTCGGGGCAGTTATATCAATTTGAATTGCACCATCTGCCGTGCGGCTCACACGTTCGTTTCCGGCACGGTCAACTGCCACCACTTCAACAATAACATTATTGCTGTTGTTCAGTGTGCTGCTGACAACAATATTTGTTGAAAATGTTGGCTGCAAATCTGCATCAGACGGATTTTCCTTTGCTGAATACAGAGTCTCTTCCTGAGTCACAACGCCGTCTGTAATCACACGATACACCACAGATTCCAAACCGGAATAAATACCGCTCTGATTATACGCACCTCCGTTATAAGGCGGATCCATGACTGAAATCCGAACGCCAACATCACTCTTATGATATCCGTTTGCATTCGGTGCATCCGGTGCGATCGTGATCTCCGGCGCCAGACCTTCACCAACAGGAGCTTCATTATCAACAATAATACCGTCAGAATAAATTGTAGTTGTATTGCCGGCCTGATCCGTTGCTCTTACTGCAAGAATGAATTTTTCATTCGGTTTTACAACCAAGCCTGTCTTTTCGTTGTATACGGACCACTTGCTGTCATTCACTGCATAGCTTCTGACTTTCTGATACTCTATCTTTTCTTCCCCACTGATATCAAAATCAAAAGCTGTTCGGATCTCAATGGCAGTCTGATAGATATGGCGATAGACAATTGAATTTTTGTCCTCTACAGAAATTGCTTTCTTACCGCCGGCAACAGTTGCATCTACAATGTAAAGTTCCTGTTCCTTTGGCGCTGTAGTATCCACCTTTATTTCCTTGACATAATCTTTTTCGCAGTGATTGCCTGCTTCATCTTCTGTCCATACTTTCAAAGTATAAACGCCGTCGTCATCAATATTCGGGTGGCTAAGAGGATTATACCTCATTCCGGACTTTGGTTCCTTTTCTCCTGCCTGCGTGTTCCATAATTTATAATAAGTTGTGATCTGCGCTTCATACTGGGGACGTGTCGGTTCTCCTACAGAAATGCTCGGAATACTAACATACCAGTCATTCTTTCCGTTTACGGCCGGCAGTGTTACCTCTGCATTATCCGGAATCGTTTTCTGTACTTTTACATGAATGGATGTGATCTCACCCTCCACCTCTGCATTTGAAACAGCACGGAAATAGTATGTTGCATTGGTATCCTCAGAAACGGTGATACTTGCCTTATCATCTTCGCTGGGAACTGTTTTCCAGTCTGCATTTTCTGTATCCCAATTCGTGTTATCCTTTACATAATTTACTGCATACTCATAGTGGTCTACACCGGATATGGTCTCTCCGCCGCTTACCGTAAATATGATATCTTCATTTGTCCAGGAATCGTCTGCATAAATCTCTCCGCCTGCAGTTCTGGCAAATACATCAGGCGCTCCTGCAACTTTGTTATCCAAAATAACAGTAATTCCATCGTCTTTCATTGTATCTGTCACAGTTGTTGTGTAGTTCCCGGCGTTGTCCAATACTCTTACATAAATTTTTCCTTGAAAACCTTCTGGATAGTCTGTGGCAGGAATTACAATTGTGCTTTCAGTCTCTGATTTCCATTCTCTATCCTCAAAGGAAGTGTTCTCGGGTACCAACTTATACTCGTACTTCTGGATACCACTGTCTATTTTTGTTCCGTCTTCTTTTTCACGTTCATCGGATGCCTCAACCTCAATGGTGATTTTATCCTTGAAAACCAGTCCAAAGCTAAGTCCATTCGCTATATCTTTGATGAATCCTTTATTTTTTTCCAGCTCATAAGACATGGAAACGTTCTGCGGAGCAGTATTGTCTATCTTCACTTCAACAGCCACAGGAGAAGACACATTTTTGCATCCGTCTATTGCACGAATATAATAGGTGCCATTGAATTCTTCATCCGGCAAGGTAATCGCGAATCTGCCATCCGCTTCAATATTAACACCATCTTCACTGTAAAGGGCATCTCCGGAAAGTTCTTCACTTCCCTCGACTTTCGCATACTCAATTCTGATTTCAGCGATATTATGACTATCATCCGATACATTTCCCATGATTTTCACAGAATTGTTGCTTGTATGCGTCCATCCAATATTTGAAAGTCCAGAAATCTCAGGCGGCTTATTATCGATATTTCCAACTTGAATTGTCGTTTTTGCAAGAAGCTTTCCGTTTTCATCGACAGCCTGGATTGTATAATTTCCCTGTTCCTTTATCAGGAATTCCTTGTCGTTATTGGTCTTTTCAGCACCTTCACAAGTCACAGTACAGTCGGCAGAAGTCTTTACATTCACTTTTTTGTCATGCTCCAAATTTTTTGTATCATATGTGACTTCCATTGTAAAGCCGCTGATCGGTTCAAGCACTGCATTTTTATGTTTATCCACCGCTGCAATCTGATAACCATCCATAGACTCATTGCAAACAGCAAAATATGTACCGCTTTCATCCACTTTTGTGGCTTCTATGATATTGTCGGCAGATCCTGTCTTGGTCAGCCCTACCTTATCGATTCCGCTTACAAAATCGCCTTCATTGCCCTCATCCTTGACTGTAAATGTAATTTCTGATTTTCCATTTACAGTTACAATTGCATCCACAGAAACCTTAGGTGCATCCACATCAACTTCCAGCGCATTCGGCTGCGGAAAAACATCTGAAACAATACCGTCTGCTGTCACATAACAGAAGTAATAGTATCCACTCGTCAACTTGCTAATTTCACCGCTCTGCTGACCTGATGCTATGCAAGATCCGTTTTCTCTGACATAATCAGCAGTTACTTTTTGGTTTTCATTTGACGGAACATTTGCATAGTATAATTCTTTCGCTGAGGACGGCAGCTGATATGTGATAACGTGCTTTTCCAAATCATACTGAAATACAGCATCACCGGTAGAAACTTCAATCTCAATATCAATATCGCTGTTCACTTCAACTTTATGATATTTACCCGAAAGACCTTCTATTTCAAAAATATCCTTATCACAATTCAACAGCTGCTCATTTGCCGTCAGATTCTCCACTCTGAAATATAAAACAGAACCGGCTTGCAAAACAACGTTATCTGCCTGGCGTTCCTGATTATTTTCATCTACTATATAAAAGATATGTTCGCCATCATTCGGAAAAGAAACTGTGTAATACGGGGTAACACGAATAGAACCATCTTCCGCAATTGTCACAGTTTCATCCGCATAGCCGGAGCCACGACTCACAGTAACCTGATATGAATCTGCCTTCGGAATATTTTCCAAAGTATATTTTCCGTCATTGTCAGTCTTACAGCTGTGTGTGTCATCAAACCACACATCGGCATTGGCAACCACAGTATCTCCAGCAATTACATAACCGCTCAGCGTCACCGTTTCCTGCTGTGCTGCATCATCTGTCGTTTCAGAAACACTGCTTTCCGTTCCGGCTGCAGAAGTTTCTTCCGCAAACGAAACCATTGCATAACCTGCCGGCACGCTTGCCAACATAACTACCGCAGATGACACCGCAGCGGCGATACGCATGAAAAATTTTTTTTCTTTCATTCCAAACAACTCCTTATCTCAGTTTGCATATATCGAAAAATTTCTCCATTCAATATGCAGTGCATATGAAATGAAAAAATAACAAGAAAAGATAAAACATACTGCAAATAGCCTTGCAGCGGTGCAGCGAATGAAGAGATAATCAATATCAGAATTCCAGCCAGACAAATGAAATCCATCATCTTTGCAGGAGGATTCCGGAAAAATGTTATGATTCCAATTCGCCGCTTTTCACCTTTTTTCATCTGTTTTCTGCGTTTCCAGTTTATCATCCAGAGAAGTCCGTATCCAATGATGAGGAATCCCCAAAATGCAGAGGAACATAATATTGTCCATGCACTGTGGTTATGTATCATCGGAACAAACAGCACACAGGCAGAAGAACAAAGCAAACAGCCAGCTATCACCAAAAGCAGAACAATTCGGTTTTTTGCCTGTCTTTTCATGAAATCACCTCGTTTGTATGGATAAATACAACCTGTTCTATCATTTGAACTTCTACTTCAGGTCGGTTTGGAACTGCCGCTGCCTGCTCAGAGCCATGATTTAAGACGGTAGTACCATCTGCATTCAAGATCACAGTTTTGTTATCTTCCCGCAGCAGTGTCGTTTCCAGATCTCCCGACAACTTTTCTGTTTTCACAGGAGCTGCATTGGTTACCGGTTCTGTCAAAGGTCCACGATTTATATTCACCGGACTGGAACGATAGGACTTGTCCCCGCTTTTGACATTCTTACTGCGAATCTGTTCAATTGCTTTCTTGGCGGTTTTTCCAGTCAAATCGTTGATGACGGACATAATCTGAAACCGAAACCAGACGAATACTGCAAGCAGCAGGCACACAGCGGCTGCGGCAAATGAAATCCACGATAGAGTTTTAATGATCTCAACCATTTGATTCTCCCTCCGTTTCCGCCTGATCCTTTGTAATTTCTGTATTGGAATAAGTTCGTTCTACTGCTTTTCGATATGTGTCATAGTAATCATCGATTTCTCCCTGCAGTTTCTTGGATTGCTCCTTATTTACAGAAAGACTTTGGGTTTTATCATAAATCGAATCCATGAGTGTCAGGATCCTGTCTTTTTCCACATTCGAGCTTTTCAGATTCGCACGCTGGTCATACAGCAGCATGATAATTCCATTATAGAGCGTCAGCTGATCGTAAGCGCCTGCATCCTTTACCTCATCCAAAGAACTTTCGATTGTACCCAACAATGTTTCATAGTCTGATTTTGCCGCTTCTTCAACATTGGTATTTGCCAGAATATACTTTTTATAGAACTGACAGATCTGATAATAACAGTCTGAGATCTTTTTTTCTGCAAAATCATCTGGCGCCTTCTCGTAATTGTCTTTGAAAAAAGGATACGCCTTCTGCACACGTTCTGAAAACTGCACTTCACCGCTCTCAGAAATATAATAATTGAAATACATCATTCCGATCTTGTAGTTTAACTCCGCAAAATCACTGCTGTTAGACTCAAACCCGGATTGGTTTTTATTGTACAGCGCCAGAAATTCATCATTTTGTTCTTTTCCGAATGTTCCTTCATACTCATAAGCTTCCAGCATTTTCAGGTATGCTCTTGTGTCATTGGGATAAATCGCAATTGCATCCTCATAGCTTGTTATCTTCTCAGAGTAGGAAGTGGATTCAGAAAGATTGATCAGATTTTCGTAATTGCTGCGATTCAGACTAGACGCAGTAAAATGCAGCACTGTACCTGATATCGCAAAAACAACTGTCATTGCAGAAAGTGCAATAAATGAACCCAGCTTTCTTTTTTGTTTTTTGATGTATTTTTCTTCATCATGTTCTCGATTTTGAAGCGCATACATCAGTTCTGAACAGCTTTGATACCGTTTTTCCGGATCTAACGCTGTACATTTGTCTACGATTCGCTCCAGGCTTCCGGATAATTCCGGACGATACTGGCGAATTGAGGCATACTCATATCCGGCAACACGAGGATCTTTTCCGGTCAGCAGATGGTGCATCGTCATACCCAGAGCATAGATATCGGAACGAGCATCTGTTTGACGACTTCCGTATTGCTCCGGAGGACAATAGCCTTTCGTTCCAAGGATCGTGGTATCTGCAAGACTTTTTTCCTTATATTCTCTGGCAATACCAAAATCGAAAACCTTCAGATTTCCCTCCGGTTTCAACATAATATTGCCCGGTTTCATATCCCGATAAATAATTGGCGGATTCTGCGAATGCAGATACATCAAGGCGTCGCACAGCTGCATCGCCCATTCCACAACCACATCTTCCGGCTGTGCGCCATATCTTTCGAGAATCTTCTCCAGTGTTTCTCCTTCGATGTAGTCCATGATAATGCAGATCGTCTCATCGCTGTTTATGATGTCTACAATTCTCGGAAGTGCAGGGTGATCCAATCGCTTCATCAGATTCGCTTCGACCTGTAAGCTGTTTACAACAGCCCCGTCAATTTTATTGTTTCCCTGCTTTCGGATTTCCTTGACTGCCCACTGTTTATTCAGATTCTTGTCCATTGCCAAATAAACCGTAGACATTCCGCCATGACCGATTTCTTTCAGAATCTCATATTTTCCATCGACAATATCATGGATTTTAATCAAGACGATTCACCCCTCAAAAAATAAGATCATCCATACAATCTGGTTGCGTGTTCCACAAGCGCCAGCGCATTATAATAGTACCAATTTCCTTTATATTGAAAAGCAGAAACGATATAAAAATAACTATTGTCATTATCAAAATCAATATTGTACGTCTCCGCTTTTTTGATTTTCTTTGAGTCAAACTGCTTGCACGACAGCGTCCAGACATCTGTCAGATCACGCTGGATATCTGATAATTCTTCCTTATCCATTTTTTCATGATCCAGTATTTTCAAAGGTACTTTCTCGCCTGGCTCATAATCCGTCTCCACATAATCACTGACCCAATCTGTTTTCAGATATTTCTCCAGCGCATCTTTAATATCGCTTTTTTTCACATCATAGTCATCAATCAGATCATCGATAAAATCATCCGGAACACATGACATCATTTCTCTTGCATTTTGTCTTTCCATTGCATGAAAGAACTTTTTAATTGCGTGCGTTCCATTGTTCGTCATATTCCGAACCAAAATCGCTGCTGCCAAAACTACAGCAATCAGAATTGCCAAAAGCGGCAAAATTTTATTCCGACTATTTTTGGGAGAAACAGCTGCTTTGTTGTTTGCGCTTCCATAATAATTTCCCGAAGGAGCTTGACCCGAAGCAAAGTAGCCGCAAACAGGGCAATACTGCCCATCACGCATATTTGCTCCGCATTTTGGACAAAACATGAAACACACTCCTTTTTCATTCCGCACAGATCAAAATAACAGAAATATTATCGTGTTCCTCTCTCTGTTTTACCAACGAGATCATCCGCTTTGCCTGTGCGTGCATTGCATCCTGTTCAGACAGCAGATCCTTTTGAAAAGCATTGCGGATCTCCTGCTCAGAAATCTTATGACGAAATCCATCTGAGCAAATCATATACACACCTTGATCCGCATTTCCAAACAAAACTTGTGGAACAATTTTGTTTGATGCTCCCACGCACTGTGTCAACACATTTCTATGTAAATCACTCTCCGCCTGATCCGGCGTAATTTCTCCTCGTTTTATCTTCTGTGCAACTACAGTATGATCTTCGGTAAGCTGTACAATATCTCGATCAATATGATACAACCGGGTGTCTCCAATATGTACCGCAAAATACGCTGAGCCGACAATCAGCATTCCTGTAAAGGTTGTTCCCAAATTCACACGATACTGTTTGCCATACTCCATGATTTTCAGGTTCAATTCCTTCAGCAGCAATTCCCATTTGTTTGCAATCACACGCATATCCAGTTGATACAGTTCGTGTTTCAATTCATCATGAAACCATTTTTCGAAAGCACGAATTACCGTTGCGCTTGCAAGTTCTCCTTTCGCCAATCCGCCCATTCCGTCGCAAACAATTGCCATTACAATTTCTCCACGAACCGAATCTGCATGAAATACACAAATACTATCTTGATTCGTTGCTTTTACGGTACCGATATCCGTATCTGCCGTCACTCTGTAATGCACAGTAGCTTCACCCCTTATTGCACGTGAAATTCAAATTCTTCATTTGCCAGTTTTAACATATTCCCGTCAAAGATTTCCACTTCCGTATTTTCCGGTACCATGGAATTGTTGATGTATGTAAAGTTTGTCGTGTGCAGATCCATCACATAATAATGTCCGCTTTTGGTGATGATATCAGCATGACTTCTGCTGACTGCACCGTTGTTCGAAATGAAATAATCCACATAATTTCTTTCTTTTCCCAAACGAAAAACAGGCTTGTTGATTTCAATCCGCTCATTTGTCGTGAGCCGGATCAAATACGGGAACTGTCTCTGATTATAAGTCTGTGTCTGGTTCAAAACTGTAGTCCCTTCCTCTTCAGAATCATTTGATAAAAGTGTCGTTCCAATATCGTCTGCATCTGCACCAAAGTCAAAATCCTGAAAAGAATTTTGCAGCAGCGTTGTGCCTTCTTCCTGCATCTGGTTTCTTTGCGGTGCCTGACTATTGCGGTACGGTTGATTTTCCCCGTAATGACCATAATAGTCAATGCGTTTATCTGTGATAAATCCGCTCTGACCATTCATCAGTCGTTTTAACTGTGCAGCCGCAGCTTGATCTTTGCTGCAAATATAATTGCGAAAACTGCTTACTGAAAAAGTTGTTTGTGTTTGCAAAAAAGCAGAAAACTCATTGAGATAACCGTTATTTTCATTTCGATCCGGATTGGTTGAGTGTAAAAAAGTTCCTAAAAAGCCAATCATATCTACCGAGACATTGTTTGACAACAGCGGAAGATAGATAAAAAACAACTCATTTGTGTTGATGTTGATAAAAATATAACGAAAATCCAAAACCAGATTTTTCAGCGACATATTAGAAGTCTGCAAGTAATTTACAACAGACACAATTTGCGATAATATATGATAGAAGTTCTGTTTAGAAATGACATTCCGCAAATACTGAGACAAAGGAACACTGCGTGGTCCGACAAAATCAATGGTATAATGATAAATAAACGATCTTTTTTTCAATGTAGGACGCAGGAAATTCTTCGCAGCATTCAGCGAGATTGTATTCAACTCACGTTCCACCAATTCTTCGTTTTTGAAAATCAGTGCCTGAACAATCGTTTTATCCTGCTGCTGTTTTACCTTGAATTTCATACTGACCCACCGCCATTTTCCATTGTTCGTAATATAAAGTGCATCTGTATACTATAACTAATAGTATGTGGTGCTGACTTTTCGTTATAATATAGGTTTCAATATCAAATGGTAATTATTTACCAAATAAAATACTTATATATTCCATTTATTATTCCATATAAAGTATATCACGCCAGACTGAAATTGTCAATACATTTATTTACATTTTTCGACACTCTACATAGAAAAATATTCTTGCTGATTATGTATATTGCACAAAAGTAATCATATGCAAAGCCTTGTTATACACACTACAGACAAATTCGAGCAAAAAGAGAAAGTGATACCTGCGTTTTCTCAAATATCCAAAGACCAAATCAAAAGCTAAAGAAGTACCTTTTTGTTCATTGCCATGACGTCGCCTCACGCATACCGTACAATCCCCCGGGCATACACTGTTCCGAGGTGATTCGATGTTTTTGCAATTTTTCCAGCAGCTCTTCTGTTTTTTTCTCCACGTGGGCGAAACCGGCTCGTTCCGCAAGCCCCTGCGCCGGGAGGAGGAGCAAGCGTGTTTCGAGGCGTTGGCGGCAGGCGACCGCAGCGCCCGGGAAAAGCTGATCCTGCACAATATGCGGCTGGTGGCACACGTCATCAAAAAATACGGGATGCCCCAGCCGGAACAGGAGGAACTGATTTCCATCGGCACGGTCGGACTGGTAAAGGCAGTGGACTCCTTCGACTGCACCAAAGGTGCAAGGTTCGCCACCTACGCCAGCAAGTGCATCAACAATGAGATCCTGATGAACTTCCGGAGCCAGAAAAAACACGCCGACCAGATCTACATGGGCGAACCCATCGAGACGGACGGCGACGGCAACCAGCTGACACTGATGGACATTATCGACGACGGCACGAACCTGCCGGAGATGGTGGATACGCTGATCCAGTCGAAACAGCTGTACCAATATCTGGAACGCTGTCTGACCCCACGGGAGACGGAGATCCTGGTGCATCGCTACGGACTGTACGGCTGCGCACCCATGACCCAGCGTGAAGTGGCGAAACAGCTGGGCATTTCCCGGTCGTACATTTCCCGGCTGGAAAAGCACGCCATTGAAAAGCTGCGCCAGGCGTATCAAGGGCAATAACGCAAAAAAGCCGTGAACGGATTCGCTCACGGCTTTCGGTTTCAATTTTGGGCAACACCGCACAAAGCTTGTGCGGAAGATGCGTAGCCAGATTTTTCGACAGATTGCATAGAAATTCCGCAGGCATACTGTCGTATGGCAAGGAATTTCTGGGCAATATGACGGAAAATCAGCAAGCAGATTGCGTACAAAGCCGCCAGGCGGGCTTTGTGCGGTGTTGCCTTTGGTCGGGATTATGCGCTGTACGGCAGGGTGTCCACGATATGCACCAGGAATTGCAGCAGAACAACTGCATCGCCGCTGCCGGGTTCGCCGTCGCCGTTGCAGTCGGCGTTTTTCTTTGCGGTATCATCCAGCGTGATGGCGCCGGAGCAGAATTTGTTCAGCAGAACAGCGTCTGTGATGTCCACTCGTCCGTCCAGGTTGATGTCGCCGCAGACGAGACCTCCGGTGATTGGTGCGGCGGTGGTTGGGGTGGTAATTGTAGTTGTTGTAGTTTCTGTGGTGGTAGTTGTGGTTGGCTCAGTTGTGGTAACGTCTCCCAGCGAGACGAAAGGAAAGTCGTTTTCGTTTGCATAGGTTTCTGCATAAGAACCGGTATAACCATAGATTGTCAAATTTTCACAGCCGTCAAAAGCATATTCCTCAATGTATGTTACGCTGTCTGGTATGATGACTGCCATTAAGTCGAAACAGCCACCAAAAGCATCGTCTCCAATACTTGTCACGCCGTCTGGAATGATAGCACTTTCAGTACAGGTTCTTCCATCAATCAGAATTCCATTGACGACAACAAGCGGATTTTCCTTTCGTTTGGCTGCAAGCCATGGTGTATCGCCAAAAGCATTTACGCCGATGCTTGTCACACTGTCCGGTATGGAAATTTCCGTCAGACCAGCACACCCATAAAAAGCGCCCCCTCCGATAGCCGTCACGCTATCTGGAATCGTAACACTTCCGGCGCAAGTTTTTCCATCAATCAAAATTTCATTGATGATAACAAGCGGATTTTCCTTTTGTTTGCCTGTAAGCCATGGTGTATCATCAAAAACAAAACTGCCAATACTTGTTACGCTATCCGGAATGATAACTTTCGTCAAGCTTTTACAGCCCTTAAAAGCAGCCGTTCCGATACTCTCTACACTGTCTGGTATTGTGATTTCTGTTAAACTTTCACAAGCGCAAAAAGCGTCATACCCAATACTTGTTACACTATTTGGGATTGTAATATTCGTCAATTTCGTACAGTAGTCAAAGGCATTGGGTCCAATGTTCGTCACACTGTTCGGAATCGTGATTTCTGTTAAGCTGGTGCAGCTGTAAAATACACTCTCTTCAATGCTTATCACACCATATGGAATCGTGATTTCCGTCAAGTTTTCACAGTACTTAAAAGCGCTCTTTCCAATATTTGTCATACTGTCGGGAATAGTAACCTCTGTCAAGTTTTTACAAAGAGAAAAAGCATCATCTCCTATACTCGTCACACCTTCTGGAATTGTAATACTTCCAGTACAGGTTGTTCCGTCAATCAAAATCCCATTGACAATTACGAGCGGATTTTCTTCTTGCTTTGCCGCAAGCCATGGTGTCCCATTAAAAGCATATGATCCGATACTCGTCACACTGCTTGGTATTATGATCCCTGTCAAGCTTTTACAACCGCTAAAACCAGATCCCCCAATACTTGTTACAGGTCTTCCGTCAATCTCCGCCGGAATCTCTACAGATACCACATCTTCATTACATCCCAAAATTTCAATTTCACCATCATCTGTTACTGAGTAATATAAATCACCATAAACCTTGTCATAAAGAGATGGCACATATGCACTCGCCGACAGCACCGTTCCCACAGACTCCAGCACACCCTGCAATCCAGTCATGCCAACGCTACCCACGCAAAGCACCCCGGCTGTCATCGCCGCAATTGCCTTTTTTCCATAATCTCATTTACAACATCCTCCTTAATTTAGTCGAAGTCTTATACTTCATGTTACATTATAGCTCAAAAAAAAAAAAAAAAAAACGAACAAATTTACGATATTCTGTAAATTTCAACGTTTTATCCTCATTTCCGCAACAAAAAGAACCGATCTCCGCACACGCAGAAATCGGTTCTTTTTCTATATTGACTTGCCGAAAAGGCAGCCTTTTTACTTCTGTTTCATCTCCGCAGAGACCGCCTCGAACTCGTCCACGATCTCCTGTTCCGGTGCCTTGGTCAGCAGAGAGACCACCACAATGGCGATCAGCGCACACAGGAACGCCGGCAGCAGCTCATAGATGGCAAACACGCCGCCCAGCTTGCTGATGGCGAACTTCCACACGAAGATCATGACGCCGCCGGTAATCATGCCAGCCAGTGCGCCGTACTTGTTGGAGCGTTTCCAGAACAGCGCCGTCAGCACCACCGGACCAAAGGTTGCGCCGAATCCTGCCCATGCGAAGGATACCACACGGAACACTGAGCTGTTCTGATCCCACGCCAGAACGACGCCCAGCACTGCAATAATCAGCAGAACCAGACGAGCCGCCAGCATGGACTGCTTTTCCGACAGCTTGACGTGGAACACGCCTTTCAGCAGATTCTCCGACATACTGGACGATGCCGCCAGCAGCTGAGAGTCCGAAGTAGACATGGTGCAGGCAAGGATGCCGGCGAAGATCAGTCCGGCGATGAGCGCCGCACCTACGCTGTGCTTGCTGAGTACGGTAGCCATTTCCAGAACGATGGTCTCCGATGCAGACGCCGTTTCCAGCGGTGCAACTGTGCCGTTTGCGGTCAGTGCATTGCCGATAATACCGATCAGAATGGCAACGCCCATGGCAATGACCACCCAGATAGAGGCAATGCGGCGGGAAACCTTGACCTTGTTCTTGTCGTCGATCGCCATAAAGCGCAGGAGAATGTGGGGCATACCGAAATAACCCAGACCCCACGCCAGGGTGGAAACGATGCTCAGACCGCCGTAAGAGACCAGCTCGCCGTCTGCTGTCCGGGTACTGGTAAAGCTGAGGTAATTCTCGATGCCTCTCGCATTTTCCATCACATTATCCATGCCGCCGGCTGTGTGGATGCCGTAAACCACCAGAACCACCAGCGCCGAAGTCATCACGATGCTCTGGATCAGGTCAGTAAAGCTTGCCGCCAGGAATCCGCCCAGGCAGGTGTATGCGATAATGATAACGGCGCTGATAATCATTGCCATATGGTAATCCCAGCCGAACAGCTGATTGAACAGCTTGCCGCAGGCAGAAAAGCCCGATGCAGTATACGGCACGAAGAACACCAGAATAATCACAGCGGCAATTCCCATCAGCACGTGCTTGTTGTCACGATAGCGGTTGGAAAAAAAGTCCGGGATGGTGATGGCGTTTCCGCATCTCTGGGAATACACCCGGAGCCGCTTTGCCACCAGCAGCCAGTTCAGATAAGTACCGATGGCGAGACCGATCGCCGTCCAGCCTACCTCCGCACAGCCGCTCAGATACGCCAGTCCCGGCAGTCCCATCAGCAGATAGCTGCTCATGTCCGATGCCTCCGCACTCATGGCAGAGACGATGGGACCGAGCCGCCGTCCTCCCAGATAAAAGTCTCCGACACTGCTGTTCTTTTTGGAGTATATCACGCCGATCACGACCATCATTGCCATATACACCAGAATAGCGATCAGAATACACAAAACTGATTTTGTCACAATCCTATCTCCTTTCCAAAATCATTGCTCCAGAGTCGCTGCCGCTCTTGAACAGTACAAATCAGACTCTTAGCAAACATAAAAACAATCATACCACAAATCCGACAAATTTACAAGGGTGTTTCCATATTTTTTTATAAATAAACTGTAAAAACCGACAAAATGCGCCGGAACAGCGGTGCTTTTCCCCATTCTCCTGCGGACATTCCCGGCAGTTTTTCCGGAATCATCGCAAAAAACGGTAGGATTATATACGATTGTTGTAATTTTTTTTGCAATAGTACTTGCCACAATGCGAAAAAAATGCTATAATAGGAGTGCGAAGCACGCAAGAAACAGAGAAACTTTTCTTTGCGGATACGTGCAGCCATTTCTGCCGTAAAAGAGGAACATTCGTCCAGACGGCGAACGCTCTCAGGCAAAGAAAGGAAAACGTCTGCAAATTCAGACAGACGAGAAAATATACATGAGTACAACAAATACGACAGCTGAAACAACAACGCCCAACATCTGGCGGAGACGCCTGGTGTCACTGGTCGGTGCGGGATATCTGGCGCTGATGTGCTGGTTTTCCTATCTGGTCATTTTCTATGACTTTACCGCCACGAACAAGTTCCTGTTTTGTCTGACGCTCTGCGCCGTATCCTTTGCAGCACTGAGCGCCATGCTCTACAGCCGCTTTCAGATTCTGACTCGTCTGACCAGCATTCTTCTGCTGCCGGCGATCCTGCCGCAGATCCTGCTGTGTTTCGGGCAATGGGAGCTGATTCTGCCGATTGCTGTCACGTCGCTTATCATCTTTTTCCTGTCCGGTGCCGGCGAAACGGTAAAAACCGTCTTTGGCGTCATATACCTACTATTATATGTATTGGGTTCGCTGGCATTTTTCATGCTGATGTCGTTCTTTACCCCAAGCACACAGCAGACCATTCTGGAAAACGGCGAGTCGCCCTCCGGCGCATACCGGTATGAGATCATCCAGACGGATGACAGTTCCGGCGGCAATGTTGCGGTTCACATCGAGCCGAACGACCGGGACATCCACCTGCCGTTTCTGACCTTCGTCTCCAATGGTTATGACCGGACAGTCTATGAAGAGCGCCCCATCCCCAGTGAGGTTGGCAGCGCCCAGTGGTCTACCGTATCCCGTGCGGATATCACGGCACAGCTGCTGGCAATCTCAGAGGATGTGACACTGGATCTCAGCAAGTCGCAGAAAGCCACCATCGGCATCCCGTCAGACACAGAGACGGTCTACCTGAAAGACTTGACCGATTCCCAACTGGAACAGCTCGGCGTGCCGGCAGAAAACGATGTGCTGACCTTTGCGGACAAGACCTGTTTTCGCTCGTATATTGCTGTACTGGAAGATTATTTCGCAAAAGATAACCGAGAGATCTCCTTATTTAACTAATTCTCAATTGTTCTGGATGCAAGGCGTATCAAACGCCATTGATAATCTGGAGTATGTTCACTGAAAAAAGTATGCGTGAACACGCTCCCAAAAAATTTTAGGAGGAAACACCCATGAGTGAATTTTTCAAGAGCATTCCGAAAATCGCATACGAAGGCAAGAATTCCAAGAATCCCCTGGCATTTAAGTTTTACAACCCGGACGAAGTGATCGCCGGCAAGACCATGCGGGAACAGCTGAAGTTTGCCCTGTCCTGGTGGCACACCATGGGCGGCGACGGCACAGATATGTTTGGTTGCGGCACAACCGACAAGACCTGGGGCTGTGATGATGTGACAGCTCGTGCAAAGGCAAAGGTCGAGGCTGCATTCGAGATCATGGACAAGCTGAGTATCGACTACTACTGTTTCCACGACAGAGACCTGTCTCCGGAATACGGCAGTCTGAGCGAGACCAACGAAAAGCTGAGAGCAATCGTTGACCTGTGCAAGGAAAAGCAGGATGCAACCGGCAAAAAGCTGCTGTGGGGTACTGCAAAGTGCTTTGACCATCCTCGTTATATGCACGGCGCAGGCACATCTCCCAGCGCTGATGTATTCGCATATGCCGCTGCACAGATCAAGAGCGCCATTGATGCAACTGTAAAGCTGGGCGGTCAGGGCTATGTATTCTGGGGCGGCCGTGAAGGCTATGAGACCCTGCTGAATACCGATATGGGTCTGGAGCTGGACAACATGGCTCGTCTGATGCACCTGGCTGTAGATTATGCAAGAAGCATCGGATTCACCGGTGACTTCTATGTTGAACCCAAGCCGAAGGAACCGACCAAGCACCAGTATGACTTCGACTCTGCAACAGTCATCGGTTTCCTGCGCAAGTATGGCCTGGACAAGGACTTCAAGCTGAACATCGAGGCAAACCACGCAACACTGGCACAGCACACATTCCAGCACGAACTGCGTGTTGCAAGAACCAACGGTATGTTCGGTTCTATCGACGCAAACCAGGGCGATCCGCTGCTGGGCTGGGATACTGACCAGTTCCCGACCAACGTATATGACGCAGCACTGTGTATGTACGAAGTACTGAAGGCAGGCGGTTTCACCAACGGCGGTCTGAACTTCGACGCAAAGGCAAGACGTGGCTCTTTCGAGCTGGAAGACATCTTCCACAGCTACATCGCAGGCATGGACACCTTTGCACTGGGTCTGCGCATCGCCGACAAGATGATTACCGACGGCAGACTGGACAGCTTTGTGGCTGACCGCTATGCAAGCTGGAAGACCGGCATCGGCGCTGACATCATTTCCGGCAAGGCAACCATGGCTGACCTGGAAAAGTATGCACTGGAAAAGGGCGAAGTTACCGATTCTCTGACCAGCGGCCGCCAGGAAATGCTGGAGGCAATCATGAACGACATCATGTTCACACTGTAAGAGAATGTTTAAGCTGTGCGCATCTGCACAGCACAGAAAGAGCGCATTGACGATACAGCGTTGTCAATGCGCTCTTTTGATAGGAGGTTATTCCAAAATGACAATTGAAAACGGCAGACCCGCAGACGAAAGCGGCAGACTGGAAAAAGAAACCGCTGTATACGATCTGCTGGAACAGCTGGACATACCGTTTACACGGGCAGACCACGAACCAGCCTTTACCATGGATGCCTGTGAAGAAGTCGCTGCGGCGCTGGAAACCAAGATCTGCAAGAACCTATTTCTCTGCAACCGGCAGAAAACCAGTTTTTACCTGCTGCTTATGCCGGGAGACAAGCCCTTTCACACCAAAGAGATCACCAGCCAGCTGGGATGCGCACGGCTGTCCTTCGCCAAGGAGGAGGCGCTGGAACAGCTACTGCATCTGACCCCAGGCTCTGCCACCATCTTTGGTCTGATGTATGACACCGAAAACCAGGTGCAGCTGGTGGTGGATCAGGAACTGCTCCGGGAGCCGTACTTCGGCTGTCATCCCTGCATCAACACTTCCACCGTCCGGATGCAGACCAGCGATGTCTTTGACAAGCTGACAAACGCTCTGCACCACACCTATGTTACCGTTACACTCAAGGGAGAATGATCGTTATGGCAAAAGAAAAAATCATCAAAACCAACGCCATCCGGATGCTGGACAAGGCAAAAGTCCCCTACATCCACCGCTGCTGGGAACAGGCGACCGGACAGCACACCGGCGTAGAGCTGGCACAGGCGCTGGGACAAGACCCGGCGCAGGTATTCAAGACGCTGGTCACTGTGGCAAAGTCCGGCGAACACTACGTCTTTCTCGTTCCGGTGGCAGAGGAACTGGACTTGAAAAAGGCTGCCGCTGCGGTAGGCGAAAAAGCCATCTCCATGTGCAAATCCAAAGACCTGCTGCCGCTCACCGGATACATCCACGGCGGCTGTTCTCCCATCGGCATGAAAAAGCTGTTCCATACCACCATACATGAATCCGCCCGGAACTTCCCTACCATTCTGTGCAGCGCCGGAAAAATCGGACACCAGCTGGAACTTTCCCTGGACAGCCTGGAAAAGGTCGTTCCGTTCCAGCTGGCAGACATTATCACAGAGCGATAGGAGCACACCGTTATGCAGATCAAAAAGACCACAGCCATTCTGCTCGCCGTTCTGGCGGCAGCCTTTTATGCCGTAAACGTCCCCTTTTCCAAGCTGCTGCTGAATCAAATCGGTCCGACGTTTCTGGCGTCTCTGCTGTATTTCGGCGCCGGAATCGGCATCGGCATCCTCTATCTCAGCAATCCGAAAAAGCACGCCGGAGAGAAAAAGCTGACACGCAAAGACCTGCCCTATACCATCGGCATGATCCTGCTGGATATCGCCGCACCCATTCTGCTGATGCTGGGGCTGAAAAGCGCCACCTCTGCTAACGCCTCTCTTCTGGGCAACTTTGAGATCGTGGCGACCTCGCTTATCGCCCTTTTTCTCTTCCGGGAAAAGATCTCCCGGCGGCTCTGGATTGCCATTGCGCTCATCACCCTTTCCAGCGGCATCCTCTCCTTTGAGGATATGTCCAGCCTGCATTTCTCCGGCGGTTCTCTGCTGGTGCTGGCTGCGGCAGCCTGCTGGGGACTGGAAAACAACTGCACCCGGAACATCTCCGACAAAAGCACCTTCGAGATCGTCTTTCTCAAAGGCATCTTCTCCGGACTGGGTTCCTGCATCATCGCCCTGTGCATCGGCGAACCGCTCCCGAAACTCGGTGCAGTCGCCGCCGCACTTCTGCTGGGCTTTGTGGCATACGGGCTGAGCATCTTCTGCTACGTCCGTGCGCAGAATGCACTGGGCGCCGCCAAAACCAGCGCCTATTATGCCGTTGCGCCCTTTATCGGAACGGCGCTCTCCTGCATCATCTGGCGGGATGCGCTGAGTGTGCAGTACTTCCTGGCGCTGGCAGTCATGCTCGCCGGCTCTGTGCTGGTCGTGCTGGACACCCTGCAGGCGGAACACACCCATCCTCACACTCACACATTCACCCATACCCACGACGGCGTGACACATACTCACACGATCACCCACAGTCACGCCCATGTACACGGCGAAAGTGAAACGGAACACAGCCATCATCACCGGATGCACACGCTGCTGAAACAGCACGAACAGGCACACCACGTGTGATATCCCTGCGTTCCCGCAGCAGCCGGAACACCAGCCCGTAGAGGCTCAGTGCGATTCCCAGAAACACCGCAATGCCCAGCGGCGTTTCCCGCAGCTGCGGACAAAAATGCTCCGGCAGTGATGCCGCTGCAAAAGCAAACCCAACGGCAAACACCGGCTTTCCGATCAGCTTTCCGAATCGGAACCGGAGGTTTGCCGTTTTTACTGCCATGCGCAGCCGGTTGCAGTTGCCGAACACATTGCTGGTATAATACGACGCCACAATGCCGTAAAATCCAAACAGCGGAATGCAGATCAACACCACGCAGATCCGGATCACATACTCTGCCAGATAGTTGAGGGAGGAGAAGTTCTGTTTCCCCATGCCCTTAATCAGCGCCTCCAGCACGATCTCCAGATAGATAAACGGCACCACCGGGGCAAGGATCCGGATCATTCTGCCGGAAAGCTCGCCGCCGTCCATACAGCGTCCGATAACACCGCCGTATTTCAGCAGCACGGCGCTGATGAGGACGGCAAAGATCAGCGTCAGCTCGATCACCCGTTCGGTCAGACGGCAGACCCGTTCCCGATTCCCGGCGGCATTGGCACGGGCAACCTCCGGAATCAGAATGCCCGACAAGGCGCAGAGAATGGTAGACGGAAAAAACAGCACCGGTATCACGATGCCTTCAAATGTGCCGAACTGCTGCAGCGCCCGGCTGGTGCTGTCCCCGAACTGCCGCAGTGTCATCGGAATCAGCGTATCATTTGCCGTACTGAGCGCCGCCGTCAGACAACCGCCAAACGCCACCGGCACTGCCAGGCGAATGTACGTTCCAAAGGAAAGGCTGCATTTTCCACGGCATGGCTCCCGTTTCCGCACATACAAAAGCAGCAGCACCGCCGTGGAAAACAGCGTCCCTGCCGCCATACTGCCCACCAGATAGGTGCAGACCTGTTCCGGCTTTGCGGCACGATGCCACAGCAAAAGCCCGGTCAGCAGCCCGGCACGGAGCAGAAACTCTGCCACATCACAGCCGGCTGTCACTGTCACACGGCACACGGCATTGAAATATCCTTTCAGACAGGCGCTGATGCTCCCCAGCGGCAGCAGGAGCGCCATAAGCCGCACTGCCTGCGCCATCGCTGTGCTTTGCAGGAACTGACGGCTCAGCGGCTCGGCAAAAGCGAAAATGCCAGCCGACACCGGCACCGAGAGCAGCAGACAAAACCGCACCGCATTCCGCAGGATCTGCGCCGGACAGCCGCAGGACTTTCCCAGTTCCTCTGAAACAAAACGGCTGGCGCAGAGCATGGCATTTCCGCCGGCAACCATCGCCGCCAGGTTGAAAAACGATCCGGCAAGCGCCAGCGTCCCCACCGTTGCCGCACCCACACGCCGGGTCATCCAGGCGTTGAACAACAGCGCCAGACACTCCAAAAAGAATTGGATCACGGTCATCTGTATCGTGTCCCGAATCACACTTCGTCTGCGCATCTTCACTCCTCCTTCTGGAAAAGCTTATGCGCCGCCGAAAACAAACATACCCCATGCAGAACAATTTTTCCGCATGGGGTAATTCGTTTCTCTTTCCTGTAAAATCAAAAAAACTCAGAGCGTATCCACCAGACGCACCAGGAACTGCATCAATTTCACCGTATCACTGCTGTCCACTGTGCCGTCATGGTTGACATCGGCACTGGATTTCTGTGCCGCAGACAGTTCCACTGCACCAGCCGCAGCCTTGCCCAGCAGAACCGCATCGGTAACATCCAGACTGCCGTCCTGGTTCAGATCACCCACCACAGCATCTTCCGCCGCAGTGGTCTCCTCCACCGGATACAAAATAAAGTCATCCGGAGAAGAGACATAAATCTCAATATAGGTGACCTCCGGGAGTGCATACTGCACGCCGTCCACCTTCCCGAACTGCTTTACCAGATCCAGCAGAGCCGCCGGCTTGTTTTCTATGTTGGCATCCCAATCGACAGCCACATCATAACTGTATTTGGTATAGGTCTCTCCGGTTCCCATGCCTGTATAATTTGTTATGGCATTCTTTTCACTTACGCTGGTCACTGACGGAACAGCCGCCATGATATCTTCTGCCAGCAATTCTGTGTCCGCATCCACATAAAGCCCGAAATGCTCTTTTCCAGCCTCCCGATACGAGATCTCCGGTTTCAGCGTGTAGACGCCTTCCATCCGATAGATCATCTTTACGCCGGGAACACGAAACAGTTTTTCCACTGCCGCCCAGGTATCACTTTCTACTGTCACGATTTTCTCAGTCTGCTGAATCTCCTGGTAGGTCAGCTCCATGCCGTCCAGCTTTGTGTCCCACAAATTGCCATTGTATCCGCCGCCGCAGGAAAGATTCTCTGCAAGAAGGGATACGTTCTCCGGCATATCTGCCGCCGACAGCGATGTGCCGTCCTCCAGAACTACCGTATAATAGTTCGTGTCACGCACATCCCACGTATAGAACTTGTTTTGATTCAGCGTGAGATAATCGTAATCGCTATTTGCCCAATTATAGGCATATGTAATGCTGTCAGCTGTTTCCTGTGCCACATACATTCCCGGCTGCTCAGCCTCAGATACGCCCAGCGGTGAAAGTGCCGTGACGCCCAGTGCTGCCGCTGCCAGACAAGCCAGTCCTCTTCTTAATTTTTTCATCATCATCCTTTCTGTCAATTGCGGCATGGTCTTTGATTCCCGCAAAAAAATCCATGCCATTCACAAATTCCTCTGTACTAATTATACAATGTTTTTATTCATTTGTCAATACTTTTTTTATTTTTTTGCATAAAAATCAAACTGAAACTTCCGGCTGAAACGACTGAATCTCCTCCAGAAACATCTTCCCGTACTTCTGTGCCTTAATGACACCGACCCCGGAAACCTGGCGCATATCGCCCATACTCCGGGGCTTTTTCCGGCACATATCCCGGAGCGTGGCATCGGAAAAGATAAAGTACGGCGGAATCCCCTCGTGTTTTGCCTGTGCCGACCGCACCTGCCGCAGCTTTTGGAACAGCTCGTTGTCTGCCGCAGACAGAGTGGGGTCTTTTGTTCCCACCGGCGCCGCCAGCTTTTCCCGGACAATGGGAACACGGCGCATCACCTTTTTCTGATCCCGGATGATCTCCACCGATCCGGCAGTCAGCGCCAGTTCCTGATACTCCTGAAACGGACGGAGCGCCAGATTTTTCTGCTGGAGCAGTTCATCGATCAGCCCCACCACTTCTTTCTGCGTCAGCTTTTCGATAATGCCGTAGGTGGACAGCCGATCCAGCCGCATCCGCAGCAGGCTTTCCTTTTTGCTGCCGATCAGCACATCGGCGGTCATGGTGCGGCTCAGATGATAACCGCCTTTCTGCGCCCGATAGACACAGGAGATGATCTTCTTTGCCGCCATGGTGGCATCCTCTTCCCGGTAGTTGGTGAGACAGCAGGAACAGTTGCCGCAGCTCTCCGGTGCATGGTCACCGAAATAGCGTAGCATCCGATGCCGGAGACAGGAGGTCGAGGTGGCATAAAAGGTCATCTGTTTCAGCCGCTCCATTCCCTGGTTCAGCAGAAACTGCCGTGTCTCCTCATCTTCCACATCCATGGTCTCCCGGCTGCGTTTCAGCAGGAACTCGTTTGTCCGCACATCTCTGCCGCTGTACAGCAGGATGCACTGCGCCGGTTCACCGTCCCGTCCGGCACGGCCAGCCTCCTGGTAATAGCTTTCCAGATCCATGGGCATATTGTAGTGGATGACGAAAGAAACATTGGACTTGTCGATACCCATGCCGAACGCATTGGTTGCGACCATAATGGGCTTGCGGTCGTAGAGAAAATCGTCCTGGTTCTGCGCCCGTTCCACGTCCGAAAGTCCGGCGTGATAGCGTGTGGCATCGAATCCGGCATCACAGAGAGATGCACAGACCTCTTCTACCGCCTTTCTGGTGGAGCAGTAGACAATGCCGCTTTTTCCGTCGTTTTCTTTCAGCAGGTGAAACAGTTCCGTCATTTTGCTGTTGGGACGGCGTACTCCGAAAAACAGGTTTTTCCGGTCGAATCCGGTATGTATGGTCTCCGGGTCACGGAGCTTCAGAATGCGTGCAATATCCGCCTCGACCTGCTTGGTTGCCGTCGCCGTAAACGCCGTGCAGACCGGACGCACCAGCAGCTGTTCCATAAACACCGGAATGTCCAGATAGCTCTGCCGGAAATCCTGTCCCCACTGGGAGACGCAGTGCGCCTCATCCACAGCGATCATGCTGATCTGCACCCGCTGCGCCAGCCGGAGCAGACTCTCCGTCATCAGCCGTTCCGGTGCCACATAGAGAATGCGGCACTGTCCCTGCTGTAACATCTGCATGGAATGATAGAACTCCTCCTGGCTGATGCTGCTGTTGATGTACGCCGCCGGAATGCCCACCTGCCGGAGTGCCTCCACCTGGTCTTTCATCAGCGAGATCAGCGGCGAAATGACGATCGTCACGCCCGGCAGCAGCAGTGCCGAGATCTGATAGCACACAGATTTTCCTGCGCCTGTGGGCATGACCGCCAGCACATCCCTGCCGGAAAGAATGGCGTCGATCGCCTGTTTCTGTCCGGTGCGAAATGCCTTATGTCCGAAATATTGCTGTAACAGCGCCTCTGGCTGTATCATGTTTCCTGTCCGTCCTCTCTCTCCGGCAGCAAGTCATCCTGCCAGCGTCTCAATTCTTCTCTTGCCGTCTCCAGCAGCAGCACACTGGGATTTTCGCCGCCCATGATCCGGGCAATTTCATGCACACGCCCTTCCGGTTCCAGCACCATAACATGAGTCTCCGTTCTCGTCCCCTCGGTCTGCTTTTCGATCATCAGATGCTGGTCTGCCATAACGGCGATCTGGGACAAATGGGTCACGCAGAGCACCTGCCGCAGCTGTCCCACTTCCCGGAGTTTCATGCCGATCTTCTGCGCCGCCTTGCCGCTGACGCCGGTGTCGATCTCGTCGAAGATCAGCGTGGGGATGCTGTCCCGGTCGGCAATAACGCATTTCAGCGCCAGCATGATACGGGACAGTTCACCGCCGGATGCGATGCGTGCCAGAGGTCTCGGTTCTTCGCCCCGGTTCGCCGAAATGAGAAATTCCAGGCTGTCCATGCCGTGAATGGTCAGTTTTCCCGTGGTATGCTTTGCCGTCAGCACCACGTTCGGCATATTTAGAAATTCCAGCTGTTCGGTCACTTCTGCCGTAAAGCGCTGCAGTGTCTCCGAGCGGTATTCTGACAGTGCCTTCGCCTGGACGGAGACCTTTTCCAAAAGTTCCGCCTTCTGCTCCCGGAGCGCAGTGATCTCTGCGGCAGCGCCCTGCATCTGTTCCAGTTCCTCTTCCGCACGGTTGCGGCGCTCCACCAGTTCGTCTCCGGTACACTGATACTCCCGGCTGAGCCGCCGGATCTCCAGCAGCCGTTTCTGCACCATGGCATAGCGCTGGGGATCCAGTTCCATGTCGTCCCGGAACCGGCGGCATTCTGACGCAATGTCCGCCAGTTCAATGCCGGCTGCGGAAAGACGCTCTCCCAGCACAGAAAACTCCGTCCGCAGATCAGCGAACGGAGACAATTCCTCTGCTGCCGCCTCGGTCAGCAGCACCGCAGAGCCGTCGGCATCCTCGCCGTCAATGGCATCTGCCGCCGCCTGCAGTGCCGCCGCAATACTTTCGGCGTGCTGCAAAAGGTTCATCTCTTCTTCCAGGGCATCCTCTTCGCCCAGTTCCAGCCCCAGCTCGTCCACCTCGGCAACCAGTGCTTTCAGCTGATGCCGGCGGTGCGCCTTATCCTGTTCAAGCTTTACCAGCTGGTTCAGCCGCTTGGCTACCTGCTGCAGCTGGCGAAATGTCTCCTGGTACTCCTGCAATAGAGTATCGTCTCCGCCGAAGGAATCCAGAATTTGCAGATGACATTCCGGCGCAAGCAGCACCTGGTTGTCATGCTGTCCATGGATGTTGATAAGAGCATCGCCGATCTCCCGGAGAACGGAAACCGTTGTGGTATGTCCGTTGACCCGTGCGGCGCTTCCGCCGTCTGCAGCGATCTCACGGGTCAGCAGCAGTTCATCGTCCACATGGGAAATGGAAAGCGCATCCAGTCTCGCACAGACCAGCGGATCCAGGTGGGTGAAAAGCGCCGTCACCACTGCCTTTTTGCAGCCGGTGCGCACAATATCCCGTGTGACACGCTGCCCCAGCACCGCATGGATGCCGTGCAGCAGAATGGACTTTCCGGCGCCGGTCTCACCGGTAAACACGTTGAGCCGGGGTGAAAACGGGATGCGTGCATGGGCGATCACCGCCAGATTTTCGATTTCCAGTTCAGCCAGCATTAGAATCCTCCTGTTTCCATCAGTCTCGCAAAGCTGCCGGCAAATTCCTTTGCCTGCGTTTCTGTGCGCAGCAGTACGAAAATGGTATCATCTCCGGCGATCGTTCCCACCACATCTTCCCGGTGCATGGCATCCAGTGCCGCAGCCACCGCCTGTGCTGTGCCTGTCCGGCAGTGGATCACAGAAACGTTTCCGGCATAATCCGTCCGCAGTGCAGCATTCTGCAAAATGCCGCCGTTGACTTCCTGCCGCACCGGTGCAATATAGCAGGCTCTGCCGCCGCTGCGCCGCTCCTTGGTCAGTTTCAGCTCCCGGATGTCTCTGGAAAGCGTCGCCTGGGTCACCGCAAAGCCCTGTTCCGCCATCCGCTCCCGCAGCACCTCCTGGGTCGGGATATCCTCCGCAGCGATCAGCGCCAAAATGGTGTCCTGCCGTTTCTTTTTCATCGTTCTGCTCACGACCTTCCTGATTTCAGTGACTGCATCAGCTTTCTGCTGAGGGAATCAAAAAATGTATTTCCGCTGAGATCCAGAATCTCCAGCGACTGGTTAGAGCCGGAGATCTCCATGACTCTGCCCTCCGGAAAAGGCTCCGGCTTTTCCCCGTCTGCGCAGAAATACGCATCGTATTCCTCCCGGACACGGAGACTGACCTGCAGGTCGTTGTGGGGCGAAAACAAGATAGGTCTCGCCGACAGCGAGTGGGGACAGATCAGATTCATCTCAATGCAGGAAAACTCCGGCTCAATGATTGGACCGCCTGCGGAAAGGGCATAGGCGGTAGAACCGGTAGGCGTACTGAAAATCACGCCGTCTGCCCGGTATTCGCCCAGCACCACATTGTTCCGGGACACAGTAAACTCAATGACACGGGAAAAATTCCGGGAAATGACAATGTCGTTGAGCGCCGTCAGTTCCCGGAGACAAGTCCCTGTTTTGTCCAGCACCTTGCCTCGGAGCAGCATCCGCTTGGACACCCGGTAGTCTCCGGTCTGCAGCCGTGCGATCTCGCCGATCTGATCCGGCTCCATGGATGCCAGAAAGCCCAGCCGCCCGGTGTTGATGCCCAGCAGCTTGGCGCTTGTTCCCACCACATGACGGGCGCAGTGCAGGATCGTGCCGTCACCACCGATGGCAACTGCCACATCCGCATCCTGTATCGCCTCCAGAAAAGGCGCATAGCACACGAAATCCATATCTTTCAGCAGACCCAGACAGCGTGGGTCTGCCCAGACCTCCATACCGTTCCGATGGAGTGCCAGGCAGACCTTTCTCGCCACTTCCGGGGCATTGCCCTTTTGCAGATGGTGAAACAACACGACCTTCATTTCGTCTTCTCCTTTTTCGCCTGTGTAAACGCCTGCTGCACCACAGCCGCAGCGTCCGGCACATATGCCGTTTCGCCGCCTTTCTGCACTGCCGCCAGATATTCCACGTTGCCGGAACCACCCCGGATGGGTGACGGACACAGCAGCTGCACCGTCAGTCCCAGCGCAGACAGCAGCGTCAGAATATTCCCCAGTACCTGTACATGGACACGCTGCGACTGCACCAGTCCGTTTTTGCCGATGTTTTCCCTGCCTGCCTCAAACTGGGGCTTGATAAGAATTGCTCCGGCAGCATCCGGTTTCAGCAGCGGCAGCACATAGGGCAGTACATGGTGCAGCGAAATAAACGACACATCCACTGAAAAAAAGTCTGCCGGCTGTTCCAGCTGTTCCGGTGCAATGCTGCGGACATCTGTGCCTTCCCAGTTCACCACACGTGGATTTTCCCGGAGCGACTGCACCAGCTGTCCGTGTCCCACGTCAATGGCGTAAACCTTTGCTGCGCCACGCTGTAACATACAGTCCGTAAAGCCGCCGGTAGATGCGCCGATATCCAGACAGACCAGTCCGTCCAGAGAACGCTTTGTCTGTTCCAGCGCATATTCCAGTTTCAGACCGCCACGTCCCACAAAAGGAATATCACTGCCCTCCATGGTGATCTGATCGGTCTCCTCCACAGCAAATGCCGGCTTGGTGCAGACCTTTCCATTCACAGAGATCTGTCCGTTCTGAATCAGCGTTTTTGCACGCTGGCGGCTGGGGACGAGTCCCTGCTGCACCATTGCCGCATCAAGTCTCGCCATGCTCTGCCTCCTGCCGGATATCCCGGTAAATGGCATACTCCGAAAGTCCCATAGTCTCCATCTGGGAATCCGTAGATGCCTGGAGCAGATACTGTTTCGGTGCGACCCGGCGGTATGTACCTTGGAATCCACGTTCCAGCAGCAGATCGCCGAACAGCTGGGAAATGCCGCCGTAATAATACGCCTCTTCCAGGAATACCACGTGGCGATAAGACATGGCAATGTCCACCACACCATCCGCCAGCGGAAAGATACGGGTCAGTTTCAGCAGGTCACAGTGAAGCTCCCGCTCTGCACAGCGCTTTGCCGCACGGTACAGATTATCATATACTCTGCCGTAGGAAATATACAGGATATCGGTCTTTTTCCCGGAAACATGGGTATACTCCGTGTTCAGGGCGCTCTTGTCAAACACGCTCTTGTCATTTCCTCTGGGATAGCGCACGCACGCCAGTCCCTTGTCCCGGTACAGCGCCCGGCGCAGACAGAGACGCAGTTCGTCATAACAAGCCGGCGCATAGATCACAGCGCCCGGCACTGTGCTGAGGAACGACACGTCATACAGCCCGTGATGGGTCTCACCATCCTCGCCCACAACACCGGCACGGTCGATGCCCAGCACTACATGGAGTCCGCCGATGGCAACATCGTGCATCAGCTGGTCATAGGCACGCTGCAAAAAGGAAGAGTACACCGCAAATACAGGAAGTTCTCCCATGGATGCCAGCCCGGCGGAAAATGTCACGGCGTGCTGTTCGGCAATGCCCACGTCATAGTACCGGTTCGGGAACTTTCGTGCAAAATGATGCAGTCCCGTGCCGTGTTCCATAGCGGCAGTCACTGCACAGATACGGGAGTCCTCCTCTGCCAGGCGCACCAGTTCCTTGCCGAACACATCGGAATAGGAATCCGTCCCGGAGACCTCCGGGTTGCCGGTTTCAATATCGAACTTGGAAATGCCGTGGTATTCGCCGGGATTTTCCTCCGCCGGCGCATAGCCCTTTCCCTTTACCGTATGCACATGGAGAAATACCGGGCGGTGATATTCCTTCGCCGCCAGCAGTGCCTCTTCCAGGTCGCCCAGGTTATGCCCATCCACTGGTCCCAGGTATACAAACCCGAAATCCTCAAAGATGGTGGCAGACTGGAGCAACACATCCCGGACAACGCTCTTGGAATTCTTGATGACCTTCGCCACAGACGGACCGATCACAGCCGTGCGGTTCAGACGGCGCTCCACCGCCTTTTTGGTGCGGACATAGCCCTCACTGCTCCGCATGGAAGAGAGATATCTCGCCAGCGCTCCCACGTTTTTGGAGATGGACATTTCGTTGTCGTTCAGAATCACGATCAGATTGTTTCCCGACTTGCCGGCATTGTTCAGTCCCTCATAGGACAGACCGCCGGTCATGGCGCCGTCACCGACTACTGCAACGGCAAAATGCTCTCTGTCTCCGTGCTGACGCATTCCTTCCGCAATGCCGCAGGCAACAGAGATCGCCGTGCTGCTGTGACCGCTGATAAAGCTATCGTGTTCCGATTCGTTTGGTTTCGGAAAGCCGGAGATGCCGTTTTCCTGCCGCAGGGTAGAAAACTGCTCCAGCCGTCCGGTCAATATTTTATGGGTATAACACTGGTGTCCCACGTCCCAGACAAATTTGTCCTGGGGCGAGGAAAATACACGGTGCATCGCCACCGTCAGTTCCACGGAACCGAGGTTGGAGGCGAGATGCCCGCCGGTTTTCGAGACGGTCTCCACCAGGAGACTTCGAATCTCCTCACAGAGCGACTCACACTGTTCCAGCGAAAGCCCTTTCAGATCCTTGGGAGAATGCAGCCGTTCCAACAGCGGCGCATCTTCCTTCGGCAATTGATTATGCTCCATTTCTTCATTGTCTGCGAGTCTCCTGTCACAGCCAAAATCCGTGACATTCCCGCAGACTTCACTCCTTTATTTATTTTTCACGCCGCAGCAGCTCCTGCGTCAGTGCCATCAGGAACTCGTGTTCCGGGAACTGCGCCAGAATCTGCTCGGCCTCTTCTGTCAGAGCCGCAGCACGTCTCTGCGCCTCTTCCAGTCCCAGCAGCGTTACAAATGTTGTTTTTCCCTCTTCGGCATCACTGCCCACCGGCTTGCCCAGCACCTCAGATGTACTGGTCACATCCAGGATATCATCCACGATCTGGAACGCCAGCCCCAGCTTTGCGCCATACTGGTCTGCCAGTATGATCTGCTCTTTGGACGCAAATCCGGCAGTGCAGCCCAGGCGGCAGGCGGCACGGATCAGTGCGCCGGTCTTTGCCGCACACATCGCCTCCTGCTCTTCCAGGGTCACGTCGCTGCGCTTTTCGTTTGCCATATCCATGATCTGTCCGCCCACCATTCCGGCGGCGCCGGTCGCCTCGGTCAGAATGTGCAGCAGCTCCACTTTCATTTCCGGTTCCAGGATCGGGTCATCCACGATCACACGAAACGCCTCGGTCAGCAGGGCATCCCCTGCCTGCAGCGCCACCGCATGACCGAACGCCTTGTGGCAGGACGGCTTTCCACGGCGGTAATCGTCGTTGTCCATCTCCGGCAGGTCGTCATGGATGAGCGAAAAGGTATGCACCATTTCCAGCGCACACGCCGCCGCCATCGCCTGTTCCTTTGTGCCGCCAAAAATCCGGCAGAATTCCAGCACCAGCACCGGACGAATCCGCTTGCCGCCTGCCTCCAGAGAATACCGCATGGCATCTACTACCTGCGCCTGGCGCTTTGTCTCCGGCGTCACCTGTACATAGCGGAGCAGCTGTGTTTCCACCTCTGCCGCCAGCTGTTCCAAATGGGCTTTATCCTTCGCTTCCATCTGTTTCCTCCTGTTCTGCCGCCGGCACATTCTGTTTGGAGATCTGCAGCTTTGCCGTTTGCAGTTCCTCCTGGCAGGATGCCGCCAGTTCCATGCCTTTGCTGTAGAGCTGTACCGCCTCTTCCAGAGGCAGGTTTCCCTGCTCCAATTTCTGCGTCAGTTCCCGCAGCGCTTTCATGTGTGTCTCAAATGCCATGTGCATCCTCTCCTTTCCCGAAATTCGCCTATGATATTTCGATACAGCACCGCACAAGCTTTGTGCTTTGCTGTCCTGTTTATGATTCCTGTGGTACGACTTCTGTCATAACCTCGCCCTCTGCCAGCCGCAGCCGCAGCCGGTCTCCGGGCTGTACCTGTGCGGCACTGCGCACCAGTTCCTCGCCGTGATACGCCAGGGCATAACCACGCCCCAGAATTTTCAACGGGCTGAGCATCTCCAGCCGTGCCGCCTGCTGTGCCAGCTGTTCCCGGCACTGTTCCAGCCGCAGCGCCATTCCTTTTTCCAGACGCTGCTGCAAATGTGCCAGTTCCTGCTGCGCCAACTCCTGCCGGTGCGCCGGAGACCGTAACTTTAAGCGGTCTGACAGCCGTTCCAGTTCCTGTGCCTTTTGCCGGAACTGCTGCTGCATGGCGCTGTCCAGCCGGCGTGCCTGCTCCTGCACCTGCTGCATCAGATGGCGCACATCCGGCACTGCCAGTTCTGCCGCCGCAGACGGCGTAGGCGCACGAAGGTCTGCCGCCGCATCTGCCAGCGTCCAGTCTGTCTCATGTCCCACCGCCGAAACGACAGGAACAGCACAGTGATAGATCGCCATAACCACACGCTCTGTGTTGAACGCCTCCAGGGTCTCCGATGCGCCGCCGCCACGTCCCACAATGAGAACGTCACAGCCGTCACGCTCTGCCGCCGCAATAGCACGGCAGACAGAATCCGCCGCCGCATCACCCTGCACCTGTGCCGGATAGACCAGCAGATGTCCGATGGGATAGCGCCGCCCGATGACGTTTTTCACGTCCTGAAGCGCCGCACCGGTGTCCGAAGTAATGACGCCGATCTTTTGGGGCATTGCCGGGAGCGGACGTTTTGCCGCCGCATCGAACACACCCATTGCCGTCAGTTTTTTCTTGAGCTGTTCCAGCGCCAGCGCCTGTGTGCCAGCGCCGTCCGGCTGGAGATCTGTCACATACAGCTGAAATGCGCCGTCCCGTTCATAGAGCGATGCCGTCGCTGCTGCGATCACATTCATCCCTTCCCGGGGCGTGAACCGCAGATGCTGGGCATTGCTCCGGAACATCACCGCCTTGACACAGCTTTCCGCATCCCGGAGCGTAAAATAGAGATGCCCCGACCGGTAGTGGTTGGTGAAATTGGTGATCTCGCCACGCACCAAGATGCCCTGCAGCGCACGATCCTCTTTCAGCTTGAATCCCACATAGCGGTTCAGCTGACTCACGCTTAAAATTGCCACAGTTTTCCTCCTTGCTTTCGCCACGCACCATAGACCGCCACACCTGCGGCATTGTCACAGGCGAACTCCGGCGCAGCAAACCAGCACACCGCATTTTCCGCCAGCAGCGGACGGATCAGCTGGTTAGACATGACGCCGCCGGCATACAGCACCGGCAGCCTGCCATAGCGCTCCTGTGCCTCCTTTGTCATGGCGATCACAGTTTCCGCCACAGTCAGCAGGCAGAACTTTGCCACATCCTCCGGCGGTTCGCCCTGTTCCAGGCGTTTCCGGCACTGGTTTTCCAGCCCGGACAGACAGCAGTCCATGCCACGCACCACTGGTTTGATCCGGAATGTTTTCCGGCTCTTTGCCGCCAGCTGTTCCAGTGCCTTGCCGCAGGGAAACTGCAAGCCCAGCATCAAGCCGACCCGGTCGATCGCCTGTCCAGCTTTCAGATCCAGCGAAGTGCCGCAGGGCGTGATCTTCAGCGCCATATCCGCATCCGGCTCGCAGTAGAGCGAATCGGTAGTGCCGCCGCTGACATGAAACGCCAGAAACGGCTTTTCCCGTTCCCCCAGCTTTCCGGCAGAGTACAGCGCCGCCAGCACATGACCCACCTGATGTGAAGTCTCATACAGCGGCACACCGCTCACCGCAGCAACGGCACGGGCAGTTCCCATACCGGTCAGAAAGCAGGGCATATACGAACCGTCCACATTCCGGGGACGTGTGGAAACACTGACGCCGCAGACCGGATTATTCTCCAGAAACGGGCGCAGCCGTTCCAGCAGTTCCGGGAGCTGACGTGTATGGTGAAACACCGCATCGCTCTGCCGCAGTCCCACCTCGCCGACTTTTACCGGCAAGAGCTGCTTTTCCTGGTGTACCTCTCCGGTCTCCAGATCCAGCAGCGCCGCTGAGGTGGTGTAATTGCTGGTATCAATCCCCAGAATTTGTGCCATCGGCAGTGTCCTCCTTTGCCGCCGGCTTGGAACGTGCATATGCACCCAGTACGCCGTTGATAAAGGCGGTGTCCTCCGGATATGCGTATGCCTGGGACAGATGCACTGCCTCACTGATGACAACATTCACCGGAGTCTGCGGCATATTCTTCAATTCGTACAGTGCCAGACGCAGGATCGAACGGTTCACTGCCGGCACACGGTTCAGACTGCGCTGCTTGCTGTGCGCTGCAATAATGCTGTCCAGTTCCTCTGTCTGGGACATCACGCCGGACACATACTGCTTCACTTTTTCCGGGATCGGCAGCTCCAGCATCTCTTCCGTCGAGGCGTACAGATCCTCGATGGTATTCAGTTCTTCGGTTCTCACCATTGCCTCATACAGCAGCAAAAATGCGTATTCTCTGGTTTCGTGTTTTGTCATAACTACCTCCACATCCATTTTTTTACAATTCTTGCCCGCCTGCAACGCTTTTCGCATTTCTGCAAAAAAGAAAGCTGCTGTAGACATTTTACAGCAGCTTTTCATCCGATTACTTTGGTTTCTTTTGGTACTTCTATGTATTTCAACAGAATCGAAAGAAACCGCATCTAATGCGCTGCCCGTTCCATGCCAGTCCGAACAAGTTCTTTCTTCTATTATACCAAAAAAAATCGCCGGATACAACTATTTTACCTCAAAAATTCGAATATTTTCTGCCGGGACTGAAACTTCACCCAAAATCACGTCCTTGATCGCTGCCGCCTGTGCCGCATCCAGACCCTCTGTCTGCACCACGACCTTGGCGCTGTCCCCGTCCAGATAGACGATGCAGTTGGAATATCCCTGCGCCTGTATCAGCGACTCGATGGTGCTTTCGCTCTCGATCAGCTTGGAGGTCTCCACGGCTGCGATGGCGTCGGTCACCAGTTCGTCCTCTGTCCGATCGCCGCCGCCCAGCATGGACTGCAGCGCCGCCACGCTCTCATCCCGGCTGCTGGTGCGTTCCAGTCTCGCCTGGGCGAAATAGTTTTCTGCACTTCCGGCGGCGGTATACTCTGCCTCTACGTCTGCGGCAGTTTCCTCCGCATCGCCGTTGACGGAATATGCGCCGGACGTCTCGTCAGCCGGTTCGCTTTCCTCTGCCGGCTGGCTCTCCTCCGCTGCCTGGTTTGCCTCAGCATTCACAAAGGCAGTGTCTCCATAGGTCACGCCGTCCTTGGACTGTACCTGTGCAGTTTCCAGCTTGCCGTCCGACATGGCATAATTCACATAGACAGCGATGGCAAGCATCAGCGTCAGACACGAGAGAATGATCTGTTTTTTTCCGATGATAAAAGATGGTTTCTTCATGCTCTGATTCCTTTCTGGTTCACGCCGCCGGAACGACGCAGATTCTGCCTGCGGCAAGATGCAGCACTGCCTGCACTGCCTTTGTAACACGTTCCTGCACCACAGCGCTGGATGCGCCGCTGCACACCACGATCACACCGCTGATCTCCGGCGCAGCGATCTGCTGCACCAGTGGCTGCTGACTGCCGCTGTCGGAAACGATCACGCATTTCCGCTGGATCCTGGTGCGGTTTTCGCCCTGCTCCTGTTCAGCATCCTGTGCATAGATGGTCTCCGGGCTGCCTGTCGCCGTCAGCATCACCCGACAGCTGCCCACGCCCTCGACCTGTTCCAGCACATCGACCAGCTGCTGTTCCATCCGGCGGCAGTACTGCTCCGCCTGTTCCTGAGAGGCTGTCTCTGCGCTCTGCACAGATGCGGCATCTGTCTGCTTTTCGGCTTTGTCCGGCAGAAACCCGGACAACAGGATCAGCGCCAGCCCGGCGATGCCCAGCAGCATCACCAGCCGCACGCCGTTCTCACCCTTCAGCTTTTTCCGCAGCGGTTCAAGAATCCGTTTCCACATGGATATTCACCTCTTTTCCCAGACAATCTGTCAGCAGCTGTCCTGCCGCTGCGGCATCTCCACAGGCCACTGTGACTTGTTCTATCTCTATGCTGTTGTCCTCCGCAATATTCATTTCCACCTGAACCCGGGCATCCGGAATGCCGTTTTGCCGCAGCATCGCCGCAAGAGATTCCTCCAGATTTCCGGCGGCACAGCGCAGCGTCTCCTGTTCTGCGGTTTCTGCCAGGCTGTTTTCCGTAAGTTCGGCGGCGCAGTCCCAGTTCGGCTGAAACTCTGCCGCACCACGGCTCAGCGGCGTGAAGATTCCCAGTACAAACACTGATGCCAAAAGCAGCCGCAGCTGGCGGTCGAACTTTGCGCTGGGTTTCAGCACGTCCAGCAGACCGCTGAGAATGCTGATGACACAGGTCACCAGCACAATGGCACGCATGGTCTCCAACGCTATGCTGCCCCCTTTCCAATGGTCATGGCGATGGCAGTTGCCACCACGAACATAATACCGAAACAGACCAGCAGCGCAAAGGCAATGGCGAGCGCCTGCTGTGTTCCACGGAGCAGACGCAGCAGACTTTTTGTTCCGAAAAGTTCTGCCGCTGCCGCACCCACCGCCACCACAGCACGGTACAACAGCAGCTGCACCAGCGGCGGCAAAAAAAGCACACACAGAGAGACGATCCCGATCACGCCTGTGGTGCTGCGCAGGATCTGCAAACTGCTGCGCACTGTAGTATAGGCATCGGATACCGCATTGCCCACCACCGGCACAAAGTTGGCGATCACATACTTGGTAGTTTTGGATGCCGCTGTATCCAGACTGCCGCCCAGCCAGTTCTGCATGGAAAGCACCCCCAGAAACAAGGTCATCAGCAACCCCAGCACCCAGGTGGTAAACTTCCGGGACAGCCGCAGCAGTCCGCCCACGGACACAGACGGACTGACGGCATCCACGATTGCCAGTGAAAAGCCCATGGTGCAGAACGGCAGCAGCACACGGGTAATCATCTGCATCACGCCGTCCGCCAGGGCTACCACGGCAGTCTGGTAGGACACAGCGCTGGTGACTGTACCGCCTGCCGCCAGGATACCGGCAAACACCGGCACAAACAGGGTCATAAACGATGCGCCCTGGGACAGTGCGCTCTCCACCGCCGCAAAGCTCTGACACAGCGGCTCTGCCAGCACTGCCACTGCCGCAAGCGCACAGACAAACTCGTATACCTGTCCCACGGCACGGCGTTTCGGGTCATCCTGGATGCCCTGGAGCAGTGCCGCAAACAGGATCACTGTCAGCAGTCCGCCCAGCATGGCAAAAGGCTGTGAGATGCGCCCGGAGAGATAGTCCGAGAACACCTGCCAGATGTGAGACAGGGTGAATTTTTCCCCGGTCTCATCCGGAGCAGTCACCGACAGCCCCAGCTGTTCCAGCACCGACTGCACATCCCAGTCCAGCTGTTCTGTCACCCCGGCTGCGCCGCTCTCCTCTGCCAGCTGTCCGGCAGGTTCTTCCTGCGCCGCCGCCTGCCACGGCAGCAGCAGCCCCAGGCAGAGCATCCCCAGCAGCACCAGCGCTTTCCACCGTTTCATGACAACACCTCCGTTACCATCTGCAAAAGGGTCTCCAACAGCGGCAGGGACAGCAGCACCAGGGAAAGCCTGCCCCAGAGTTCCACCGTCCGTGCCAGAGCAGACTCGCCGCAGTCCTGGCAGAGATCCCCGGCGATGCCGGTCAGATAGCAGATGCCCAGGGCTTTCCAGAGAATCGCCAGATAGGCGGACGGCAGGTTTGTCCGCTCGAAAAGCGCCTGCATCTGCGACACCACTGGCGTGAGATACGCCGCCGCTGCGATTCCCACCGCCGCACACGCCCCGATCACGCAGAACAGGGCGTGTTCCCGGCAGTATTGTTTCAACAGTGTGGAAAAGATCGCCGCAGTGATGCAGACTGCGGCGGCAGTTACAGTTTCCTCTATCATAAGCCAAACACCGACTTTACCCGTTCGAACAGCGTGCCGATCTGATCGACCAGCAGCATCAGCACCACCACCAGCCCGGCAAGTGTGGTCATCATCGCCTGCTCCTCCCGCTCTGCTCGTTTCAGAACCAGGTTCAGCACTGCCACAATGATCCCTGTTCCGGCAATCTTAAAAATGAGATCTATTTCCATGGTTTTTCCTTTCAGCAAAGCAGGATTGCCGCCAGAAAGCCGCCCAGAACACCCAGGCTGCAATAGAGCCGTTGTTTCCGGCGGCATAATTCGCCTGCCTCTGCGGCATAGGGTTCCAGCTGCCGGCGGTATTGGGACAGCGTGGTGGTCTGACCGTCCAGGTCGCTTGCGCCCAGTTCTTCGCCCAGGGGCAGCAGCAGATTCTTTCCCGTCTCCGGAATTGCCTTGTCCTGACGGATGCCCGACTCCCAGGCATCTGCCAGAGGCATTCCCTGTTCCAGCCCGGAAAGCACCAGCACCGGGAACTGAAACGCCGCATATGCCGGCTCCCGGCAAAGCTGTTCCAGCAGTTCCTGCACCGTCAGACTGCGAAACGCCATCTGCACGGAAAGTTCCCGGAGCATCCGGCAGAGCTGTTCCAGGTTCCGGTGTGTCTGCCGCAGACGCATCGCCTGCATCACGCCGATCCCGGCGCCGCAGCAGACCACCAGCAGCAGTCCCAGCAGTTTCATCATGGCACCACCCGGCGCAGCGTCTGCACCTTTCCCTGTTCCCTGCCGGACAAAACTGCCGCATACTGAAACACGCCCTTGTCCAGCAGCTGTTTCAGCGCCGGCCGGCGTTCCAGGTCTTCCAGAGATGTTCCGTGTGCCGATGCCACCACCGGGACGCCGCTGCCGTGTATGCGCAAAATCGCCTGGGCATCTGCCTCCGTGCTGATCTCATCGCAGACCAGCACCTCCGGCGTCAGCACACGGAGCGCTGTCAGCAGACCCTCTGCCCGTGGAAAGCCGTCCAGCACATCGGTGTGCAGTCCCACATCATACTGCGGCACGCCGTGGTGTACGGCGGCGATCTCGCTGCGCTCATCCACCAGTGTGAGCCGCCAGGATGCCCCCAGAAGGCGGCAAAGGTCACGGAGCATTGTTGTCTTGCCCGACCCCACAGCGCCTGCCAGAAGGAGGCTGGATGGCCTCTCCGGGCATATCTGCCGGAAGAGCGGCTCGGCACAGCCGGTCACCGCATGAGAGACCCGAAAGTTCAGACCGCTGATGTGGCGCATCTGCACCAGTTTTCCCTCCCGATAGACTGCCGACCCGGCAATGCCCACCCGGTTGCCGCCGGCAATGGTCACAAAGCCCTCGGCGATCTCTTTCGCATAGCGGTAGACGGAATATTCGCACACCGCCTGGAATGTCTGCTCGATAGTTCTCTGTGAAACCGGATGTCCCGGGTCTAGAGGCTTTTCTCTGCTGTGCAGCAGAATGCACGCCGGCCGCTCTGCACGCAGGCGTATCTCCTGGATCTGTGCCTGCTCTGACGGCGTCAGCTGCTGTATCCGGCTGCGCACCTGCTGCGGCAGACAACGCAGTACATTTTGTATCCCTTGCTGTTCCATACGTCCTCCTGTTGGTCATGGGCTGTGCCCTGTGTTTGTCCCATTCTATGCACGGCGGCGGACGAGTATGCAAAAAACCTCCGTGCGCCGGTTGGGTGTCCGGTACACGGAGGTTTTGGGGTATTCTATTACAAATAAAATCTACAGCGTCAGCTGCATCCGGATATGCGGAATACCATCTTCCAGAAATTCTTCCGATGTTTGGTGAAAACCTGCTTTTTCATAGAGACGGCGTGCGTAAGTCTGCGCTTCGATAGTGATTTTATCTGCACCAAATTTTTCTTTTGCAATATTGACCGCAGCAGCAACAATTTTACTTCCCAATCCGCACCGGCGCTTTACTGCGATCACACGCCCGATTGCGGCAGAATCGAAAGTCACACCCGGCGGCAGCACCCGTGCATAGGCTTTGATTCCGGTTTCATCTTTGAGCCACACATGATAAGCGGCTCTATCTGCGTCATCTGCCTCCTGATACGGACAATTTTGCTCCACAACGAAAACAGAGATCCGCAGTTTATAGATCTCAAATAATTCTTCCGCACTTAACTCGGAAAAATGTTTTACAATCAGTTCCATTCTGTCTCTCCACAATTCCACTGTATTTTACATATGCTGCCGGCAATACTTATGCACCCAGTCAAATGCGTCTTCCTTGCAGTCGGTTTCCTCTACATACTGAAAATATTTTTCGGCAAGTGCATCATCAGAAAGCCGTTCCAATTTGCTTTTTTCACAGACGTTTTTTCTCAGCAGATACTGCTCGTATGCTTCTATCCAGACAGGTCCTCTTGCCATACCGCTGTCATCTCCTTATTTTGCCGATTACGAATCCCGATTCTCTATTGCATAGACCACGCAGGCAATTCCGGCGATCATCGAAAACAAGATTGCTCCACCCATTGCCTCGTCCAAGACTCCCCCAAAGAAAAGACCGACGATTCCGGCAAGGCACATCACGATAACGGATACAATTGTTCGAAACTTTTTCATGTTTGTTTTCCTCCGTCAATTATTTTCTCCTGCCGCACGATGCAGGTTGGAAATTATAGCTATGAACGTCCTTTTTCACTGCTTTTAGGTGGACGAACATATTGTAGCATCTCTTCTTCACAGGCACCAAATTTCAAATAATTCGATTTTGCTTCATTTAGAGTTATTCCATGATTTGATCCGCTGGGGTCGTCATTAGAAGCAATAAGCGGATCATTTTCCCAAAAACAAACAGGGCAAATAAATCCCCAATCTTCCGCCGGCGGAACATTATATGTAAAATATGAACAGCACGGACATTGATATTTTTTCAAGTACACGCACCTCCACAACTTGTAATTTCACGCATTGGCTGACCTCTCCATGTTCGGCATTGTGATTTGGATTTCAGAAATACAAACTGAAATTTCTATTTGCGCTCCCACACCATTTCATAATCCTTTTCACCAGTATCCTCGTCCAGACTTTCACATTGAATGCGGAAACCTTCTCTACGGTAAAAGTGTATTGCCCATGTGTTTTTCTGGTACACATTCAAAGTCAATCTGGCTTTTCTGTCTTTTATGTAATCCAACAGCAGTTTTCCAACGCCTTGCGACTGCATTTCATCTGAAACAAAAATGCCTTCGATATATTCACCGTTTAATCCAATAAAACCTTGTATCTTTCGGTCTGTTTCATATACATAAACTTCTGCCTGTGACAGCATCGCTTTTACCAGAGCGACATTATCTTTCCAGTACTGCGCAGCAATAAAATCATGTGTTTTCAGATTGGTATTCAGCCATATCGCAGCAACTGGATCCACATCTGAGTTTTGAAGTCCTCTTATCTGCATAATTGTCATCCTGTTTCTGATTCCCCGCATCAATCTCTCGCATACACCACCAGCAGATCGCCCCTGCCCACAGTCACCACTGCATTTTCTGCCAGGATCTCATTGCTGACACCCAGCGGAAACGCATTGGAAAACTTCCCGTGGCACAGCGGATACGCCACGCCTTCCAGCGTCACGTCCTCGCACTGCTCCGTCATGGCAAACAGGGAAAAGTACATCCCGTCCCGTCTGGGATAAACTGCCGTTCCGCCACGCTGGAGTGTGACCCAGTGGGCATGGTCAACCAGCACACCCTGTGCGCCGTGGTCTGCCAGAAAGCGGAGCATCTGAAGATTTGCCACAGTGTGATCCAGTCTGCCGCCCAGCGCACCGTAAAACACCAGCCGCCGGCAGCCCTTGGAAAGCGCATACTTCGCCGCCAGCAGAATATCCGTATCGTCTTTCATGGGGGAAAACGGTTCCACATTTTCCCCCTCCGGCACACTGCCCAGGGAGTCAAAGTCACCCACGATCCAATCCGGCACAACACCAAGCGCCTGCGCCAGTTTCACCCCGGCATCCGCACAGACGTAGAGGTCTGCCGCCGGGACAGGAGGCTGTTGCTCCGGTTGCACCGACGCTCCGGCAAAAATCACTGCCTGTTTCATGATTCCCACGCCTTTCGCTGTTTTGCCGTCTGGTACAGAGAAACATAAGCGTCATGACGGCTCTTGGCAATTTTTCCTGCCCGGACTGCCTCCACCACGGCACAGCCCTTTTCGCACACATGGGCGCAGTCACTGAACCGGCACTGCCCCAGATAAGGTCGGAACTCCGGGAAACAGTCGGCGATGCAGTCCTTGTCCATCTGAAGATACTGTTCCACCTCAAAGGTAGAAAAGCCCGGCGTGTCTGCCAGATAGCCGCCGGCGCAGGGATAAAGCTGCACCTGGCGTGTGGTATGTTTTCCTCGTCCCAGCTTTTCGCTGATCTCTCCGGTGGCGAGCTGGAGTTCCGGGGCAATGGCATTGAGCAGCGTAGACTTTCCCACACCGGAATTGCCGGTCATCATGCTGATCTTTCCGTCCAGCAGCTTTGCCACATTGTCGATGGTCTCCGGCTTGTCATAATCCACCAGATACACCGGGATGCCGGCATCAGCGTACAGCGATTCCAGCTTTTCGCCCCTGTCAAGGTCAACCTTTGTCAGGATCACAGCCGGTTGGATATCCTGGTATATCGCCACCGTGAGAAACGAATCCAACAGCAGCAGGTTCGGGGTCGGGTGACAGGTAGAAGTCACAAAAAAGATCTGATCCAGATTCGACACCGGCGGACGCAGAATGCTGTTTTTCCGGGGCAGGATCTCTGAGATCACGCCGTCCTCGGACAGCATAACGTAGTCGCCCACATAGGGTGTGATGCCACGCTTGCGGAATATGCCTCTTGCTTTACAGGTGCAGATACCGGAAGAGGTCTCTACCGTATAGAGACCTCCCACCGATGTGATAATTCTGCCCTGTGCATTTTCCGGAATGGAAACAGGGAGTTTTGTCATCGCTTTATTCTACCTCCCCGGCGTTGTCCGGCGCAGCAGTTTCCGCAGGAACAGTCGTTGTCACCGGCACAGTCGGCACAGCGACGCCTTCAATGGCTCCTGAAATGTTTTCGCTGGATGCCGTAAATTTCTTGCCGGCAAAGTCAAACGTATACGTGCCGAGAACTTCTGTCTTGCCGCTCTGGGCGCTGGTGATGGAGACCTTTACGGTCTTGCTGCCCTTGCCCTTGACCTTTACGCTGACAGATGCGTCTGTCAGACTCTCTGCCACGAACTGACGGGATGCGATCACGCCGTCCTCATCTGTGGTAAAACTCAGCGTGTACATGCCGCTCATCTCAGAGACCGGCAGGTTTTCCAAGCCATAGGTCACTTCGCCCTCCGGCTCTTCGCCGTTGCTGACGGTCAGCTTAACGGTCGAACCGGAGACAACTACCTTGCCCGGCTCCGGATCCTGCTCTGTGACAATGCCCTTTTCCTCTGTAGAGGGTGCTTCTGTCACTTCCAGCTTGAGTCCTCGGCTGTCCGCCTCTTTCTTTGCATCCTCCTGGCTCATGCCGATAAACTTCGGTACATCTGTCTCATCGACTGCAATGCCCTGGCTGACATAGATCACAACGTTCGAACCTACGGCAACCTCTTCATCCTTGCCCGGTTCGGTGCGGATGACGTGGTCTGCCTCGATGTTTTCCTCAGAGGTACTCTGGGTCTTTTTCTGCTCTGCGGTCAGACCCAGTGCCTTCAGCGCATCCTCTGCCTCCTGTGCCGTATAGTTGGTCAGATCCGGAATCTGCACCTTCTGGATGCCCTTGCTGACAGCGACTGCCAGTTCGATCTTGCCGTCCTTGTTCTTCTTCACGAACTGACCAGCCTCAACGTTCTGCTTATAGATGATGTTTTCTTCATATTTATCTGTGTATTCCTGCTCTGCCACTTCAAACTCAATGTTGGGATAGTTCAGCACCGCATCGTCATAGTTCATGCCAATTACCTTCGGCACTTCATCGGTAGAACCGCTGGAACCGTTTGTTCCCTGTCCCACAAGCAGGAAGATCACGATTGCCGCCACAACGACCACAACGATGGTCACAGCAGTCAGAATCGGAACGACCAGCGACTTGGACTGTTCCTGCTCCGGCTCGTTTTCCTCCCGGTAGTTGTTTTCATAGTAGTCCGGTCTGCTGCCGGAATCGTATCCGTTCCGACGCTGGGGCGTCCGGTTCCGGTTCTCTTCCGGCGGTGTGAAATACTGGGTCTGTTCCGGCGCATTGTAATAGCCGAAGATGATCTGGTTGTTTGCCTTGAATGCCTCAATGTCCCGGATCATATCCGCTGCCGTCTGATACCGCTTTGCGGAGTCCTTTTCCATGGCGTGCATGATGATCTCTTCCAGACCGGAGGGAATGTTCGGGTTGATATCTCTGGGGCGCACGGCAACATTCTGCATATGCATCACAGCGATAGAGACCGGGTTATCCGTGTCGAAAGGCTTTCTGCCGGTGAGCATCTCATAGAACATGACACCGACGGAATAAAGGTCACTCTTGGCATCGGTCACATCGCCACGGGCCTGCTCCGGGCTGATATAATGCACCGTACCGATTGCCTGGTCTGTGGCAGTCCGGCTCTCTTCCCGGGCAAACTTTGCAATGCCGAAGTCCATGACCTTGATCGTGCCGTCTGTCAGCAGCATGATGTTCTGGGGCTTGATGTCCCGGTGAACAATACCACGGCTGTGGGCGTGCTGGAGCGCACGGAGGATCTGGATGACAAAGTGTACGGCATCCTTCCAGTTCAGCACGTGTTCGCTGTCGATGTAATCTTTCAGGGTAATGCCGTCAATGTACTCCATGACGATATACTGCATCTTGTCTGAAAAGCCCATATCGTAGATCTTCACGATATTGGGATGGGACATCATGGCGATCGCCTTGGATTCGTCCCGGAACCGGCGCTGGAACTCTTCGCTTTCGGAATATTCCTGCTTGAGGATCTTTACAGCGACCACACGGTTATCCAGCACATCTACTGCACGGTAAACATCTGCCATGCCGCCTTCGCCGACCAGCTCCGTCAGTTCATAGCGGCCATCCAGTCGGGTTCCTATGAGTTTATCCTTGTCCATCGTTCTCATTCCTCCGTATTATGTGAAACAGTTGCCAGTGCAACTGAAATATTATCCCGTCCGCCTTTTTCCAGTGCGGCATCGATCAGTTTCTGCGCCGTCTCTTCGTCCGAGAGGTTCTCTTTCAGAATCGTTTCGATCTCTGCATCCGAGCAGAAACCGGAAAGTCCGTCCGAGCAGAGCAGCAGCCGGAACGCCTGGTCTTTTTCCAGATCAATGCGGAAAAAGTCCGGGCAGACCGTCCGTTCTACGCCCACCGCCTTCATCAGCATATGCCGCTGAGGATGGGTCTCCATCTCTTCTTCTGTGATCTCGCCCTTTTCCATGAGCATATGCACGACCGTGTGATCCGTCGTCACCTGTTCCATCCTGCCGCCGGTGAGAAAATACGCCCGGCTGTCGCCCACATTTGCCACTGCCACATATTCCGGCGCAACAAAAGCCGCAACACAGGTCGTTCCCATGCCGAAGTTCTGATAGTCCATCCTTGCGGTCGTATACACCACGGAATTCGCCGCAGAGACAGAGGACAGCAGCAGAGACCGGATGCTGTAGGCATCCATATCCTCTGTGTAGCTCTCCTCAAAATGTTCGAAAAAGACATCGGTCGCCATGGAGCTTGCCTTGCTGCCGGAACGTTCACCGCCCATGCCGTCGCAGACGACCAGCAGCAGATTTTCTCCATACTGACGAATCCCGACACGATCCTGATTCTCGTCCCGGACATAACCGATATGGGTTTGCGATGCACTCGTCAATTGTACCACCTCCGTAAAGGTTCCCTGTTACAGAACGCACTGCCGCCGGACTGTCCGGGGCTGCGTTCCGGAAAAAAGCTTTGAAAAGTTAAGACAACACCGCACAAAGCTTGTGCTATTGCATACAAAGCCGTCAGACAGGCTTTGTGCAGTGCTGCCTTAAGTGGATTCCTGCACAGCGTTTCTCTGTGCGTCGGCATCCCGCCGCAGCTGTCCGCACGCCGCCTGGATATCGCTGCCCAGGGTACGGCGGATAGTGGCGTTGATGCCCAGTGCCGTCAGTTCCTTCTGAAACCGCTCCACATCCTTCCGGAACGACCGGAACGACCGTTCCTTGATGGGATTTACCGGGATCAGATTCACATGGCACTGCATTCCGTGCAGCCGTTTCGCCAGCTTGCCGGCATCTGCCCTGGTGTTGTTGACACCGTTGATGACGGCATACTCAATGGTCACACGTCTGCCGGTGGTGTCGAAATAGTACCGGCAGGCATCCAGCAGTTCCTCTACCGGATACCGCCGGTTCACCGGCATGATTTCGCTGCGGCGCTGGTTCTCCGGGCTGTGCAGGGAGACGGAAAGCGTCACACCCAGCCGCAGGTCTGCCAGCTGACGGATCTGCGGCACAAGTCCGCAGGTAGAGAGCGCCGCATGGCGCAGGCTCATGTTCATGCCGTCCGGATGGGACAGGAGCCGGAAAAACTGCACCACGTTATCAAAGTTGTCCAGTGGCTCTCCAATGCCCATCAGCACAATGCTGTCGATGCGGCATCCGGCATCCCGCTGGGTCTCATAAATTTGCAGCAGCAGTTCAGACGGCTGCAAGTCCCGGACATAGCCGGCGATGGTGGATGCGCAGAACTGACATCCCATCCGGCAGCCCACCTGGGTGGAGATGCAGAGACTTTTTCCATGGTGATAGTCCATGAGAACCGTCTCCACAAAGTTGCCGTCCGGCAGTTCATATAAGTATTTTACCGTATCATCGGCAGAAGATGCAAGCTTTCTTGCAATATTTAGTCTATTTATACAAAATTTTTCATTCAGTTTCTGCCGCAGTTGGAGAGAAAGTGTAGTCATTTGGGCGAAATCCGTCACCTGTTTCTGATGGAGCCAGGAAAAAAGCTGTTTTGCCCGGAATTTCGGCTCGCCCATTTCCGCCAGATACTGCCCCAGCGTCTCCGGGGACAAGGATAAAATGTCGATTTTTTCCATAAAAATGCTCCTTTCAGAAAGTGTATGCCGGGTGACGGTCACGAATGCTTTCTCCGGAACTTCGCCACAAAGAATCCGTCGCTGCCGAACATCTCCGGCAGGATAGTCACCATCGGCTCTGCCAGTGCGCCGCCCAGTTCCGGATATACCGGCTCGGGGACAAACTCCGGATGTTTCTGCAAAAACGCCTTTGCCACATTCTCATTTTCTTCTTTGAGAATGGTACAGGTGGAATATTGCAGGATACCATCCGGCTTGACATACCTGGCGCCGTTTTCCAGGATCGCCAGCTGTAACTGCGGCAGCTGTGCCAGATCCTCCGGCGATTTTTCCTTGACCTCCGGCTTATGCCGCAGCACGCCGATGCCGGAACAAGGCACATCACACAGCACACGGTCTGCACCGGCGTATTCCTCCCGGAATTCTGCCGCATCGCCCTGGGATGCCGTCACGTTTTGCAGTCCCAGGCGCTTGACGTTGTCCTGGATCAGCTTGACCCGATGCGCCGCCAGATCAAAGGCGTACACCATGCCGGACTGCGCCATGCCTGCCGCAATGGTACAGGTCTTTCCGCCCGGTGCGGCGCAGAGATCCAGGATCGTTTCCCCGGGCTTCGCCCCCAACGCCAGAGCGCAGATCTGGGAAGAGAGATCCTGCACATAGAACCAGCCCTTACGGAATTCCGGCAGCTTTCGGATATCGCCGGTGTGCAGCTCATATGCGCCGGGCAGATTTGTGGGACTGACGGCATCTCCCAATGCCTGTTCCAGTTCTGCACCGGTACACGCCGCCGGATTCTGCCGGATAAACCGGTTTGCCGGCTGCAAAGCGTCCGCCAGAAATGCACGGGTCGTCTCTTCTCCATAGGCATCCAGCAGCTTTTCCAGCAGCCACTGCGGTACCGCATATTCCACTGCCATTGCCGCCTTTTTCCCCTTGGGATACGGCACTTTGCACTCGTCCCGGAGAAAGCCGCACAGCACAGCGTTCACAAAGCCGGATGCGCTGGCTTTCCGGCAGGTTTTCGTCAGCTTTACGCTCTCATTGACTGCCGCACGGGACGGGATCTGGTCGCAGTACAGCAGCTGATAAATGCCCAGACGAAGAATGTTCCGCACGGTACAGTCCAGCTTTCGCAGCGGCTGCTTGCTGTAGTGGGAAATCACCGCATCCAGGGTAATACGCCGTTCGATCACGCCGTAATACAGAGATGCGCAGAGCCGTTTATCCCGGTCGTCCAGCTGTGACTGGGACAGTGCGCTGTCCAGCAGCAGGTTGGAATAGCTCTGCTCCTGTTCGGTTCGGTTCAGCAGCTGTACTGCCAGTTTTCTTGCACTCATCTTCGGTTGTTCCTCTTTGAAATGTTCAGCAGACGAATCAACTGCAAAATGCTGTTGAGCAGGGCTGCCACATAAGTGAGCGCTGCCGCTGTCAGCACTTTCCGTGCCTTGGTCAGTTCCTCACCAGACAAAATATACCGGCTTTCCAGCGTCTGCATGGCACGGCTGCTGGCGTTGAATTCCACCGGCAGGGTCGCCAGCTGGAAGAATACGATAAGGGAAAACAGCAGGATGCCAGCCATCTGCAGAGGCATTCCGGCGTAGGAATTGCTGAAGATCATGCCCAGCAGAAAGACGATATACCACAGCCGGGAACCGATCTGTGTCACCGGGATAATGGCGCTGCGCACCTGCATGGGAAAATAGTCCACGGAATGCTGCACCGCATGGCCGCACTCATGGGCAGCGACACCGATCGCCGCCACCGAGGTGGAATCATGCACGCTGTCTGACAGCCGGATCACATTGCCCTTCGGGTCGTAGTGATCGGTCAGATTTCCGCTGACCCGTTCGATCCGGATCTGATATAAACCGTTGTCGTCCAGAATCTGACGTGCCACCTGCGCCGCCGTCAGTCCACGGCTGTTGTGGTCGTTCTGATACCGGCGGAATGTGGATTTCACATTCCAGGATGCCCACAAGCTGACAACCAGTCCGATCAGTACCAGACCATATCCAACGTCAAACCATCCGCCATAAAACAGCATAAGATTCCCTCACTCTCTCTGGTTTATCCCAGTTTTTCACCTTTTTCCAGTTTCTTTCCACGCAGAAAATCTGCCGTCTGCATCCGGCGCTTGCCTTCCGGCTGGATCTCCGTAAAACGCAGTCCGTTTCCGTCGCCGCAGGCAACCACAAACGCCGCCGGATCTGCAATGGTTCCGGCATCGCCGGAGACGCCTTCGACCACACGGGAGCCGTAGACCTTCAGACGCTTGCCCTCCAGCTGGGTGAACCCTGTGATGCCACGAATCAGATTATGCAGTTCTGCCGCCGGACGGGTAAAGTCCAGCGCAGACATTTCCTTGGTGATGCGTGACGCATAGGAGGACTGTGCATCGTCCTGGGGTGTGCCGTGGAGTGTGCCAGCCTCCAGCTGTGCCAGCGTCTCCTCCAGCGTTTCCACGCAGAGTTCCGACAGACGGCTGTACAGCTCTTCTGCGGTCTCTTCCGGACCGATCGCTGTTTCCTTTTTCACCAGCATATCACCGGTGTCCAGTCCCTCTCCCATCTGCTGTGCCGTCACGCCGGTCTTTGTTTCGCCGTTCAGAATCACCCACTGAATGGGTGCTGCGCCACGGTATGCCGGGAGCAGGGATGCGTGAAGATTGATACACCCATACTTTGGCAGTTCCAGCACCTCTTTCGGCAGAATCTGTCCGTATGCCAGAACGACAATGAGATCCGGATTCAGCTGGCGCAGGGTCTCCAGCGCCGCTGCGGCATCTTCGCCCTTTCGCAGCGACAGGGGCTGATATACCGGAATGTCATATTCCAGCGCCGCCGCCTTGACTGCGGTGGGGATGGTATGGTGACCACGTCCCTTGGGACGGTCGGGCTGGGTCAGAACGCCCACAACCTGGTGCTTGCTCTCTGCCAGATACCGCAGTGTCGGCACGGCAATATCCGGCGTTCCCATATAAACGATTCTCATGCTTCTTCCAAATCCTCCGGGTCTACAAATTCCTCTACCACATCAATGAACAGCTGACCGTCCAGATGTGCGTTTTCGTGACAGGTACACTGTGCGCCCAGTCCGCTGAGTGTCATCTCGTACCACTCACCCTTCCGGTTCTGCGCCCGGAACTTGCACTTGTTCGGGCGTGTCACATAGCCCCATTTATTCGGCACAGAAAGGCAGCCCTCCAGAACGTGCTGCTTTCCGCTGGTTTTCAGAATTTCCGGGTTGATTGCCTCGATCTTCATCTCGCCCAGGTGCATAATGAAAAAGCGGCGGCAATAGCCTACCTGGGGCGCAGCCAGACCGACACCGTTCGCCTTGTCCAGAGTCTCGTGCATATCGTCCAGCAGCTGGTTCAGCTTGTCCCCGAACTCCGTCACCGGGCGGCATTTCATGCGCAGGATGGGATCTCCTTCTTTTATAATACGTCGAATTGCCATAATGATTCCTCCATATTGTCTTCACCGGCGCTCAGACGCCGACATCACCATTCATATCCGCATACAGATGCACTCTCGCAAAGCACCGGTCTGCCCCTGCCTCTGTCAGCACCGCCCGGATCAGCGAGCGGTACGGCTGGATGTTTTTGCACTTGATGACCAGCTGATAGCGGAACTTTCCGTTGACCCGCCCATAAATGCAGGGAACCGGTTCCAGCACCCAGATGGGATAGGAAAAGCCGGTTTTCCGGATCTGCGCTTTCAGCACATCTGCCGTGTGCATCGCCGCCGTCCGCACTTCCTGTTCCCGCATTCCGGTAAAGCCGATGACGCAGATATCGCAGATCGGCGGAAAGATCAGCTGACGGCGCAGTGCGATTTCCTGGGCATAAAACTCCGGATACGCCTGCTGTGCCGCAAGCCGCAGAACATAGTGATCGGGCATACTGGTTTGCAGGATGGCACGTCCGGTCTTATCGCCTCTGCCGCCTCTGCCCACCACCTGGGTGACCAGGGAAAAGGTTCGCTCATAGCTGCGGAAATCCCCGGCATACAGCGCCTTGTCCACGGACAGGACGCCTACCAGCGTCACGTTTGGAAAATCCAGTCCCTTTCCGATCATCTGCGTTCCCAGCATGATGTCATACTTTCCGCTGCGGAACTCGTTGAACCGTTCCTCATAGGCATACCGGGACATGGTGGTGTCGGCATCCATCCGGAGAACACGGGCATCCGGCACAATGGCTTTCAGTTCCTCCTCCAGCCGCTGTGTGCCGAATCCCATTTTCCGCAGATGCTCACCGCCGCAGGACGGACAGTGCGTCACCATTTCCTGGGTATGTCCGCAGTAATGGCACATCAGGCTGTCATTGACCTTGTGATATGTCATAGGAATGCTGCAATTGGGACAGTACACCGGCTGATTGCAGGAGGCACAGCTGATGATCGTATGATAGCCCCGGCGGTTCAGCAGCAGCAGCGACTGGTTCCCGGCGTCCAGATTCTCTCGGAGCGCCTGTGCCAGCGTTTCCGAAAACATCCCGTCATTTCCGGCAGTTTTCTCTTCCTGCATATCCACGATCTCCACCTGCGGCAGCGGTGCCTGGTTATACCGCTGTTTCATTTCCAATAGGGTATAGACACCACGTTTTGCATAGTAATAGCTTTCCACAGACGGTGTCGCCGATGCCAGCAGCAGCGGACACTGGTGCGTCTGACAGCGTTTTTTTGCCACAGAAATGGCGTGATACCGGGGCGCACTGTCGGATTTATACGTCCGCTCGCCCTCTTCATCCACCACGATCAGTCCCAGATCCTGCACTGGTGCAAAGACAGCACTTCTCGTGCCGATAATGATTTTCGCCTCGCCGGATGCGATGCTGCGCCAGGTCTCACTGCGCTGTCCCAGAGACAATTCGCTGTGGATCACCGCAACAATATCCCCGAACAGGCTGTAAAACCGTTCCATGATCTGCGGTGTCAGCGCAATTTCCGGCACCATCAGGATCACCTGTTTGCCACGCTGTACCACCGTGTCGATCAGTCGGATAAACACGCTGGTCTTGCCGCTGCCGGTCACGCCGTGCAGCAGAAAGCAGTGCATTCCCTCTTCCAGGGCTGCGACCATCCGGTCATAGACTGCCTGCTGTTCCGCAGACAGGATGATATCCGTGGGCTGCTGGGTTTGTCCGCCGCCTGCATACGAGTGCATCGGCGGTTTCACCGTATAGCTTTCCACCACGCCATTCTGCACCAGCTTTTTTGCCACAGCCGATGTCACGCCGCTGAGATAGCACGCCTCCTTTTCTGAAAGCGCATCTACCTCCCGCAAAATGCGTACCAGTTTCTGCTGTGTCTTGGTCACCGGCGGCAGCGCATCCGGCAGCACTGCCATCCGGAGCATCTTGATGCCGGTCTGTCCGTGAGTCTTTTCCTTTACCGTTTCCACCCGGCGCAGAAAGCCTTTCTGCACCAGAGATTCCACGATTTTCTTGCCCTGGACATCGGCGTCCGCCAAAATGCGGCGAAACTCCTGCTTGTTCTTAGCACGGCGCAGAAAGAACAGCACGTGTTCCTCTGCCTCAGTCAGAGCCGTCTCCGGCTGCGGCGAGACAAGTGTGATCGTCTCCACCAGCTGCACCTGCATTCCAGCAGGCAGGATGGTGCGCACTGCATCGTAATAAGTGCAGAAAGTCATTTCCTTGAGCCAGAATACCATGTCCAGCATCTCCGGAGAGAGGATCGGCTGTTTGTCCACCACGGACAGCACTGGTTTCAGCTGCTGTTCCGTCTGCACTTCCTGTGCAGCAGACAAAACGATCCCCACACGCTTGGCATTGCCCTTTCCGAACGGTACAACGACCCGGCATCCCACCGGGATTTCCCGGGTGGACACATAGGAAAACAGACGGTCAAACGTGTAGGATGCAGCACAGACGGCAACGCCTACGCACCAGATGTGCGGCAGTTCCTGTGTTTCCATTCTGCCTTAGTGCGGCAGTTCTTCGTCGTCCACGATGCGGTACTTTCCGGCAGCCAGTTCCCGGATAGCGGTCTTTACCGGCTTTTCTTCCAGGGTCTTGCCTTCCTCGTAGAGTTCATCGGCAATCTCACGGGCACGCTTTGCCACGCCGATCACCAGAGAATAACTGCTTTCATTCTTTGTAATCAACTGATTTACAGACGGTCTTAACATATTCATTTTCTCAGCACCTCTTCAATTTCTTCCAGATTTTTTTCGGTTTTATGGGATTCTGCGCACAGGATCGCCTTAACATCGGCAATCGCCGTGGACAGATCATCATTGATGACAATATAATCGTACTTGGCAGCCGTGCCCAGTTCCCGTCTTGCCTGTGCAACACGTTTCTGCACGACCTCTTCTGCCTCAGTACCTCTACCACGCAGACGCTGTTCCAGTTCCGACAGAGACGGCGGCAGGATGAACACAAAGACTGCATCCGGACGAGCCGCACGGACTTTCATTGCGCCCTCGACCTCGATCTCCAGGATGACGTTCTGTCCTTTGGCAAGGTGTTCCTCCACTGGCTGTTTCGGCGAGCCGTAATAATGCTCACAGTAGCCGGCATATTCCAGAAAGCCGTCCTCTGCGATCAGCTTTTCAAACGCCTCGTTGGTCATGAAACGGTAATTCACGCCGTCCACTTCGCCGGGACGGGGCGCACGAGTGGTTGCCGAAACAGAGTAGTACAGATTCGGGTCTTTCAGCACCTCCGCCAGAATCGTTCCCTTGCCGCAGCCAGACGGACCGGAGACGACAAACAATGTTCCTTTTTTCATGCTGCACACTTCCTTTATTCGATGTTCTGGATCTGTTCCCGGATCTTTTCGATTTCCGATTTCATATCCACTACCAGCTTGGTGATTTCCAGAGACTGTGACTTCGAACCGGTGGTGTTGACCTCCCGGTTCATTTCCTGTACCAGGAAATCCATCTTTCTGCCTGTTGGCTCTGTGCTTTCCAGGAATCCCCGGAACTGAGCAATATGGCTATGCAGCCGCACCAGTTCTTCATCCACGGCGATTTTTTCTGCCACAACAGCAGTTTCCGTCACCAGACGGGACTCCTCCACTGTGCGGTCACCCAGCAATTCTGTGATTTTCTTGTACAGCTTATCATAATACTGCTGCACCGTTTCCGGAACAAGCTGTTCCACACGGTTGGTCATGGACTCCAGATTTTCCAGATGAGATGCCACATCCGCAGCCAGCCGTTCACCCTCTGTCTGACGCATGGTCACAAACTGCTGCAGCGCCTCGGTCACGACCGGCTGCACCTCCGACCAAATCACATCGGCGTCTTCTGCAACCTGCTGCACCTGGAACGCATCCGGAATGCGGAGCAGTGTGGAAAGCGGCAGTGCATCTGTCGCACCGCCGGACTCGCTTCCCGCAGTTCCCAACACGATCTGATTTTTTGGAAGACCGGATTCCCGGAGCAGTTCGTTTTCCGCTGCAACAGCACGCAGGTATGCCATCACCACATCGTGGTTGATCTCCACCGTCGTATCCTTGCTGCCGATGGACTGCATGGTGAGCGCAACCTCAACCTTTCCACGAGAGACTGCCTGCTGCACCTGTTCCTTGATCTTTCCCTCCAGATAGCTGAAACTGCGGGGCAGACGCACACTGGTTTCCAGATAACGGTGATTCACCGAATGCACTTCCGCAGTGATCTCATAACGTTCCGTCCGAGCCGTAGCACGCCCGTAACCCGTCATACTTTTCACTTCTGTCACACTCCTTATGAAACTGCACGTAACCCATGCAATAATATTCCATAGTATCTTATTATAGCATTTTCACGAAAAAAAATCAAGTCAAATGCAGAAACTTTTTTCCATACAAAAAGCGCCGCAGCATATTTCAGCTGCGGCGCTTTTCTATTTACGGAAATCGTTTACAAAAACGATCTCAATTATGCGTTCAGATCAGAAGATTCCGGCAGAGCCTTGATGATGTGTACCAGGAACTTCAGCAGAGCGGTAGCATCGTTACCGTCGATCTCGCCGTTCTGATCGTAGCAGTCACCGTTCAGAGTCTGCTGTGCGTTGAAGTCAACTGCGTTTGCAGCCTTCTTGTTCAGCAGAACAGCGTCAGTGATGTCTACACGACCGTCCAGGTTGGTATCACCAAGCAGAACATCGCCCGGAGTTACAGAACCGCTGGTTACGCTGCTGGTTGCAGTTGTCTCAGTCTCAGTTGTGCTGCTCTCGATAGTGTCACTTGTCTCAGTGGTAGAAGTTGTAGTTGCTGTAACAGTTACAGTTACTTCAACAGTCTCGCCGTCCTTAGAAACCTTGATAGTGGTCTTGCCAGCAGAAACGCCGGTTACAGTACCATTCTCATCAACCTTAGCGATAGAATCATCAGCGGTCTCGAATGTGCAGCCTTCCTTATTCGGCTTCAGAGTCTCAGTCTCGCCTACACCAACGGTGATGTCAGACGGAGTAACCTTCAGGCTGTCAGACGGATCCTCAGCGTCATCAACCGGCATATCCGGATACAGCTCATACATAGTACCCAGAGCCATCATGATGTCGCCAGCATGCCAGAATCTGTGCAGAGTGAAGTAGTAGTTATCGGTGTTGCCATCCTTCTTGTAGTACTTCTCAGCTTCCTGATACATCGGAGACATCTTGTAGTTGGAGCGGATGTCTACGAATGCTACGCCGTCCTTGACTACGTCACCGTTCGGCATCTTACCAGTGTAACGATCAGCAGCCAGAGTCTTGCCCTCACCATTCTGCGTAGAACCGTTCGGCAGAGCCAGCTTGGTCTCCCACAGTCTCGGCAGGTTGGTATTATGGTCGGAAACGCCCAGACCGATATCATCACGATACTTGTTCCACTCTCTGTCGAGGAGCTGTTTGCCCAAGTACAGGGACTGCTGTGCCAGCTCTGTAGCAGAGGCAGCAGATGCAGTGGTCTTGTTCTCATAAGAAGTCTTTGCAGCAGAAATGTCGTCAGTCTTAACGCCCTTTGCCTTTGCATAGTAGATCAGAGTGTTTGCCAGAGAAGATACACAACCCAGGTCGCCGTCACCATAGCCAACGATGGTGCAGGTCAGGTTGTTGTTATCCTGGTACTTACCAGTCCATGTCTCCGGCTGGCCAGACCAGATCAGGCTGGACGGGATGGAGAAGGACTCGCCGTCATCGGTTACACCCTTTGTCAGATCCGGTACAGTGAACTCGGTGTCTGTGGTGTCGTACGGCTCATACTTTGCAGAGAATGTCTTGGTTGCATTTGCAGTACCCAGGATGGTGTTGTCCATGAACCAGCCTACCCAGCGATCCAGAACCTTTTCCAGAGCCTCGCTCAGCTTCAGACCAGTGTCGCCAACCATCGGGTCATTTTTGGTATTGTCAGACTTCACAACATAGTACAGTTCAGCCAGACGCTGTACAGCCCATACCTGGTTACCGATCCAGTGGTTGGAACCAGGGTCAGCATATACCGGGTGTTCCAGATAAGCCATGTTGTAGAATGTGGACACATCAGACGGATACTTTTCATAACGTCCCTTCCAGGAGTTAGTGCAGCCGCCGGCGATCGGACCATCCTTAGACATCAGCCACAGGTACAGTTCCATCTGTCTGCTCAGAGACTTCTCGAAGTCCTCAGTAGCGCCCTGTGCCTTCATGCCTGCGTTCAGATTGGAGTCATTTACCAGTGCATAAGCAGCCAGCGGATTCTGGTAGAATTCGTGGCAGTGAGATGCACCGATCTGCCATGCCCAGGAGCCGTCCATTGCGCCGCCCCAGGAGGTGTACCAGTTCATCAGATAATGCTTGCCATTATCAGATCCGCCCTGCTTCCACTTATCCTGGCAGCCGATTTCCTTGTAGTACTTATCGTACATATTATTACGGGTTTCATCACCCATCTTACCAGCCAGTGCGGAGATAGACTGATTACCGCCCCACTTGGAGTTAACAGTCTGATCGCCTACGCCCCATCTGTTTGCATCATAAACAGCCTGGATTGCACGGTCTTCTGCGTCCGGTGCGTTGGTATAAGACCACTGTTCAGCCGGAGTAGCTTCGGTGTTGAAGAAGCCCTTCATACCGCCGTTGCCTCTGATACCATAGGACTTGTGCAGGTCGGTACAAGCGTGCGGGATAGTTTCCCAGCAGGATTCCTGCTCGCCGCGCTGGAAGGTGTTGATCAGTGTGAACTGACCGCCGCCGCTTGTAGATACAGCGCTCTGTGCGCCCTGAGAGCCGTTTACAGCACCAAAGCCATACCAGTCATCTACGTCTGCCAGCCAGTGCATCAGGTACAGTCCCTTATCACTGCCGTACTGAGAGCAGAAGCTCTGGTGGATCGGGTTCTGTGCGGTATTGCCCTGCGCCATATCGGTCGGGTACATTTCAATCTGTTCCCACTCATCGCTGTAAGTAGCGCTCAGCTGACTGCCCTTCTGCATGAAGTTGCCACCCTGCTGATCCGGGATCATGGTTGCTTCCATGGTCTTCCAAGCCTTAGCCAGGTCGCCGACAGTCTCAGTAGAAGCGTCCTTTACGTTCTTTACTTCAACTTCACCGTTCTTTGCAGCGTTTACGATGTTATCACGCATTGCTGCGGTCCATACCAGGTAGGACAGTGCTTCAGAAGTTGTTTCGTGACCATAGTCCGGAGCCTCGATACACAGATCTTCTACCGAGTGATACGGGATGCCCAGACCGTCGGAAACGGTGTTCGTGCTGGACATATAGCCGTTCTGTACACCGTTGGTAACAACGTCATCGTACAGGGACATAAAGCGCTGTGCATAGGACTTGTCGCCGTATGCCTCGTCTTTGGTTCTGGTACCAGCGGCAGCAGATGCAGCGGTCGGCAGAACTGCCGAGCAAGTCATTGCAGCAGCCAGAACAGCAGCCAGAAATGTTTTGCTTTTCTTGAATTGCATAGTTTAGGAATTCCCCTCTCTGAAAGATAAATGTAGGAAATGATGATTTCCGCTGTGTTCGCATCCTTTCTTCACGGCAGGATCCGGCGGGCACAGCAGCTTATGTTTTTGAACGCATCCTTTGTCCATTTTCACAGGACACACACAAGGATGCCTTCTTTCATATCAAAAATTATACACCCCTTTCGAAAGTATGTCAACCCTTTGCACAAATTCCAGCTGTGAAATTTTGTATTTTTGTAGCTTTGCCCAGTTTCACGCTCGTTGTTTTGTGCAATATGACCCACATTTTTCTGTCATTGCGCACTTTTTCCGTCTCATTTTGCATTTTCGCCGATTCACCGCCGGATTTTCACAGCACTTTCACACAAATATGCCATACTGCTTTTGCGATACTTACAAGCTTTTCTGACGGTTGCAGAATCCGTTTTATCCATTATTCCCATATTTCATGATACTGTTACACTTTATATATGACAAGAACATATTATTTTGCGATAATAAAATGAGTTGTAAAAAGCCGACAAAACGGCTTTTGCAGAAAGGAGCAATCATATGGTTGAAATTCAAAACCTAACCAAATATTACGGCAGCAAGGCTGCGCTCAAGGGGATCAGCTTTACCATAAAGGAAAATGAGGTGCTGGGCTTTCTCGGACCGAACGGTGCCGGAAAGTCTACTACATTAAATATTATGGCTGGTGTCATCCCTTCCACCGGCGGAACGGTAAAGATCCAGGGCTATGACATTGCACAGCAGCCCGTCAAGGCAAAAAAGTGCATCGGCTTTCTGCCGGAGATCCCGCCGGTATATCCGGATATGAAGGTCCGGGAGTATCTGCACTTCGCCGCTGGACTGAAAGGCATCCCTGCCGCCAAGCGGAAGGGCGAAGTCGAGCGTGTTATGGAACGGCTGAAAATTACAGACGTGCAGAAGCGTCTGATCCGCAACCTGTCCAAAGGCTACAAGCAGCGTGTGGGATTCGCCATGGCGATCCTGGGCGATCCGCCGGTGCTGATCCTGGACGAGCCGACGGTCGGACTCGACCCCACACAGCTGATGGAGGTCCGCAATCTGATCCTGGACCTGCGCCGGAATCATGCCATCATCCTGAGTTCACACATTCTGGGCGAGATCAGTGCCGTCTGTGACCGCATCGTCATCATCAACCACGGTGAGATCAAGGCAGACGATACCATTGAACGCCTGGAAGAGGCAGACAACTCCGGTCTGGTGCTGAAACTGAAGATTCAGGGCAGCTCCAGAGAAGTGCCGAAGATTGCCAGGGCCGTGGAAGGCGTTGTCCGTGTGGACAACATCCAGTTCGTACAGACCGGCATCTACACCTATGATATAGAGCTGGAAAACGACGGTGTCCGGAATGCTTTGCTCTCCGCTCTGCTCCAGCACGGTCTGGAAGTCCTGGAAGTCTCTGCCGAGAAGAAGAATCTGGAACAGGTATTCGTCAAGCTGGTCAACCAAAAGACAAAGCACTCCAGTCTGGAAGATCTGCTCAGCGAAATGGACGAAGAGGCTGCCCAGAAGAGCGGCGATGCTCCGGCAGACGGCGCAGACACACCGGCAGCCGATGCAGACACAGCAGACAGTACGCAGAAAGAGGAGGAATAACCATCCATGTTTGCACTATATAAAAAGGAATTGCAGAGTTACTTTCTGTCTCCTATCGCCTATTTTGTCATTGCCTTTTTCATGGCAACATTTTCGCTGACCTTTATCCAGGACATCGGCAATGTTTCATCATCTACTTATACGTTCTCGTTCCCGTCCATCTTTTACGTGAACATTTTCTATTTCATCTTCCTGTTACCGCTGCTGACCATGCGGACATTTTCGGAAGAGCGGAAAAACGGCACGGAGACCCTGCTGCTCTCCAGTCCGCTGAATGTTACCCAGATCGTCATGGCGAAGTTTCTTGCCACTGCCACCATCCTGCTGATGATGCTGGTCGTCTCTCTGTTCTACCCCATCCTCACCTCCATCTACGGCCGTGTGATCTGGTCCAGCCTCATCTGTACCTACATCGGATTCTTCCTGTTCGGTCTGGTCTGCATCGCACTGGGCATCTTCATCTCGTCTCTGACGGAAATGCCGCTGCTGGCAATCCTTATGAGCGAGCTTGCCATGCTCCTGCTGATGCTGATGGACAATCTGAGTGTAAACTCGTTCCTCTCCAGCATTCCGGTGCTGTCCGATGTGCTGAGCTGGTTCTCCAATCAGACGAAGTTTTATGTATTCTCCCAGGGACTGATGCGATTCTCCGATCTGCTGGGTTATTTCACTGAAATCGTCGTATTCCTGATCTGGACTATTATTTCCATTGAAAAAAGACGCTGGAGCCGGAGGTAACTTGCCATGAGTCAAAACAACAAAGAAAAACATTTCCACAACTGGAAAAACACCAAATTTGCCGGCATGGCATGGATTCTGGCAATCCTGGTCCTGGTCATTGCCATTGTATTGAATATGATTATCTCCCGGCTGGATTTCAGCTGGGACATTTCCCCGAACAAACAGTACAGTCTGAGTTCTACCACAGAAAAGTATCTGGATCAGCTGGACAGCGAGGGAAAGACAGTAGACTTCTACGTTCTGACCACGGAAGAGAGCCTGAAAAACGACATGGATTCTCTGACGCTGTACCGTGCGCTGGAAGAATATGATGCACACAAGTCCATCAACCTCATCTGGGTCGATCCGGATACGGACAATGACACCATGGAAAAGATCAACTCCGACAACGCCTTCACCCTTTCTACCGGTGACATGATCTTTATCTGTGACAACGTAAAAAAACGTATTCCAGGTTCTTCCATGTACACCACTTATACAGATGACAACGGCAACACCACCGGTGAGGACTTCAAGGGTGAAAATCTCATCACCGGCTCGATCAAGGGCGTAGCAGAAAACCGTACGCCTACCGTTTATTTCCTGTCCGGTCACGGCGAAAAATCCCTGGACAGCTACACTCGTTTTACGACTAACCTGACCAACTACAACTATGCTGCAAAAGAACTGAACCTCTCTGAGGCAGATGCTGTGCCGGAAGATGCAGCCCTGGTGCTGGTCGCAGCACCCACCAAGGATATTACCGACGCAGAATCCGAAAAACTGAACGCCTATCTGGACAACGGCGGCAACATCAGCCTGCTCATGTCCCCCAACGGCGGCAGCTTTGTCTACACCAACCTGGAAAAGATCATGAAGGACTATGGCTTCTACATGGACTACGACCGGGTTTATGAGACAAACAACAACTATCACATTTCCGGCGACGCCTATACCATTCAGTGCGAACTGAACGAACTGGAAGACGACAGCGAGGCGACCGACCTGACCTCCGCACTGGTGGATCAGGGGCTGTACACCTTTATGCCGGAGTCCCGGAGTTTCCGCTACAATGACGAAGGCGGCAAATACACCATCGCTCCCCTCATCACCTCTTATGACAGCGCAGTCGGCGAACCCTACGGCGGCACAAGCGATGACCCGGAGGAAGAAAGCGGTCAGCTCCTGCTGGCGGCACACTCCACCAGCGTGGGCAGAAACGACTCCAAGATGGTGGTATTCGGAAACGCTGAGTTTATCGACGATGAACACGTCAGCGACGATACCGTTATCGTGCCGGTATATCTGTTCCTCAGCACCATCAGCTGGATGTACGACAGCGATATCAACATGGACATCGCAACCAAATCCACGACAAACGACTACATTTCCCTGCAGGATTCCGGATTTGCACAGCGTCTGATGGTAGTTCTCACGGTAGTACCGATCGCAATTATGGCAGTGGGTGTCGGCGTGTGGATCAAGCGCCGGAACTCATAAGCACTGTCTGAGGAGGCAAAACAATCATGAAAAGACAACTCATCATCGGACTGGTGCTGGTACTGCTCATCGGTGTGTGCTTCGGCACATATTTCGGCATCGACCATTATCAGACCCAAAAGGAAAAGAAGGCGGCAGAAGAGGCTGCGGCACTTCAGCTGAGTTCTTTCACGTCCGACGATGTGACCAAGCTGGTGCTGCATACGCCGGAACTGGACTACACCATTGACAAGGACGACGACAGCAAGTGGCAGGTTGCCGAGGGCAGCACCCTGCACATCAACACCTATTATATTGATGCACTCTGCACCTATGGCTGCGGAGTGACTGCCACAAAGGATCTGGGCGCTGCGGATGAAAAGCAGCTGGAGACCTACGGTCTGTCTGATCCGGTTTCCATCGCCTACTACACAGACGATGCGGACAAACCGGTCAAGACACTCTACGTTGGAAAACAGAACCCCACAAACACCAGTTTTTATATGATGCAGGATGATGATGACCATGTATATCTGGTGGATTCTGACACTGCCGGCTATCTCTATGTGACCAAAACGCAGCTGCGGTACCGTTATCTGCTGGACGATCTGAGTTCGTCTTTCACTGCGCTGACGCTGAAACGTGGAGATGAAACAGTCTACACATTCCAGGACATGGACGGCAACTCCGACTGGCAGCTCACAGAACCGCTCAGCACGCCTATCGGGGCAGACAACTCCAAGCTGTCCAACCTCTTCAACAACATCACAGAGCTGGAGGCAGACGACTTCGGCGACAGCGATGTGACGGCAGACAAGTATGCCTCCTATGGCTTTGACAAGCCGGCATACACATTCCAGCTCACCCAGGCAAACGGTGACACTACCACCCTACTGGTAAAGGAATTTGACCCGTCTGTTTCTTCCTATGTGGATTGTCTCCGGGTGGAGAGCAACGAGATCCTCAAGATGGACTCCAACTACCTCAGCTTTTTGGAGGACAATGCCTCGGATTATATGCTCAGCACCGTATATAAGGTGAATCTGACAGATATCTCTGCTTTCACCGTGCAATATCACGGTTCGTTCAACGATACCACCCTGGACATCGACCGTAGCTTTACGGCGGACAGCGACAGCGAGACCTACAGCTGTGACGGAAAGCAGATCACAAGTGCAGACACGGAACTGCTGGAATCGTTCCAGACATTCTACACTGCGCTGTCCAATCTGTCCTATGAGTCACTGGACACTGCCGCAGATGTTCCGACTGACACCGACCCGGCGCTGCATCTGACTTATACCATGAAAGACGGCAGCACCCATACCATGGATCTGGTGAAGAAAGACGACACCACCTACTGGGCGTTCATCGACGGAACATTCACCCACGCCGTTGTGCGCCAGCGTGCGCTGAGCGGCGAGGACAAGGTATTGGTTGCCTATACCGCAATGGAAAAGCTGCTGGACGCTGCCGCAGCATAAACGACCGCACAAATCCAGAAAGAGGACACCGGCTGTGACCGATGCCCTCTTTTTTCTGCGCTGTAACAGGCTTTTTTCATGAAGAATTCTTAAAATCCATTGACAAAACGGTAAAAATGGATTATAATTGTAGAGTGCATATTGTTTTCATGATGCAAGGTCTTTCGAAAAGACAATGATATTTTAAGCGGCTTTGTGCAGTGCCGCTTTTCCAACAGAGGTGCAGCAATGAGAGTTCACAAGAAAAAGTCCCGCAGCAATTCAAAAATCTGGATCAATGTCTCCATCGGCGTTTTATGCGGATTCATTGTTCTGGTTTTTCTGATCGTTTTACTGACACAGACCGGAAAGCCGAAAATACAGCAGCAGATCCCTGCGGCAGTCAATGCCCAGAACACTGCCGCTCAGGCAGAAACAGAACCGGCAACAGAGGCTCCCACAGAACCGGAGACTCTGCTGGCATATCCCACTGCTGCGGAGAATGTGACCGAACTGACGGCAAACAACATCTCCAGCGAACACGCTGTTCTGCTGGACGTGGACAACAACACCATTCTGGCACAGCGTGACCCGGATGCACGCATCTATCCGGCATCCATGACCAAGATCATGACACTTCTGGTGGCAGCGGAACACATCGAAAACATGGACGACACCTTCACCATGACCTATGACATCATTGCGCCGCTGATCGATGCAGAGGCATCCCGTGCCGGATTCGAAGAGGGCGAGACCGTTCCGCTAAAAGATCTGATGTACGGCATTGCGCTGCCTTCCGGTGCAGATGCGACCACGGCGATCGCCATCTATCTGTGTGGCTCGGAGGACGAGTTTGTCAAGCTGATGAACGAGAAGGCAGAAGAACTGGGACTGGAAAACACCCACTTCACCAACGCCAGCGGTCTGTATGACCCGAATCATTACAGCACCGCCACCGACATTGCCATGCTGATGAGCGCTGTGATGGAAAACGACACCTGCCGTGAGATTCTGGGTACCTATCAGTACACCACCTCGGCAACAGAGCAGCATCCGGAGGGCATTCCGCTGGAAAGCACCATGTTCAGCCGGATGTACGGCAACGAAGTGACCGGCATCACCATTGAGGCAGGCAAGACAGGCTATACCGATGAGGCAGGGCATTGTCTGGTCAGCTATGCCACCGATGCAGACGGCAAACAGTTTATTGCCGTGACGGCAAAGGGTCCCACCTATTGGAGAGCGGTTTTCGATACGTTCGCCATCTACGGTCTGGTACACGACGGCTATCCGATGCCCGACAACCTGGCGGCAGAGGAAACCGACGAAAACGGTTCTGCCATTGATCCGACAGAAACTTCTGCGGCTCCGGCGGCATAAACCGGAACGGTAATTTTCACAGGAAAGGAGGCTGGTTCCACGCCATGAGCAACCGGAAACAGAGACACCTCAGCCCCGCCGGCTTTCTCCTTGCGCTGGCGCTCCTCATCGTAGGAATATTTGCAGCAGACTATGTCTACCGCCTGTTTTTCCGGAGCAGTACGGAAAATATCATCGGAACCGGCGGCTTTTCAACCACATCTTCCTCCGCCGGAACTGCGTCAGAGGACGGAGAAAATGCAACAGATTCCACAGAAGAGACCCAGCCCAGCGGCATTGTGCTGCAGCTGACAGCAGCCGACCAGGCAAGCGGTCCGCTGGTTCTGGCGGATGCGTCCCATCCCTATACCGGCACTTCTGTATGGAGCGATTTTTCTGCGGTAACAGACGCCAATGTCAAAACACGCAGCACCTCGCTGCAGGTTCAGCCGGAGATCATCCAGCCCATCTGTGAGCTGTTTGATGCCTATGCGGCGGCAAACGGCTATGCCAATCTCCAGATCTACAGCACGTTAGACGGCACGCTGGACAGTACCTCCATCTATACCAATATTCTCCCCGACCGCAGTACCGGTTACGGATTCGACATCGGACTCATCACCAGTACGGGAGAAGTTGTCCCCTATATCACCAAGTGCAACGAGTGGATGGTGGCAAACTCCTGGCAGTACGGCTTTGTGCTGCGCTATCCCAGCGACAAGACAGATACCACCGGAACTGCCTATGCACCGCACCATTTCCGGTATGTGGGAAAAATCCACGCTGCGATCATGCACGAGAACAACTTCACGCTGGAGGAATATCTCAATTATCTCCAGAACTATCCGGTAGAGTCGGGCGGTCTGTCCTATTCGGACGGCACGCAGTCCTACAGCATCTACTACGTTCCCGCTGATGCCAGCGGCACGGCCAAAGTTACGCTGCCAGAAAACACAGTCTATACTATATCCGGTGACAACCGAGGCGGCTTTGTTCTCACCATTACCAACGGCGCAGCATCCGGTGACACCGGGGCAGCGGAGACGACAGCGGCAGAAACGACAGCCGCATATTAAACTGCATCCAAAGAAAATACAAATCCCCCAAAGACGGCGTTTCACCATCTTCGGGGGATTTTTGTAGTTTGTGTATTTGCTTATCAGTTTTTCAGTACATCGCTCCAGGAGACATCCATGCCAACGCCGTGCATCGCAATGTACAGCATTAGATAGAACAGATCCTGGGTGTCCAGCACGCTGTCGTTGTTGATATCCATAAGCAGGATCAGCCAGCGGTTTACGTTAGGATTGTCATTAAAGACTACGTCCTTTTCGCCGACTGCTCTTCTCGCAATATACAGCATCAGCTCGAACATATCCTGCGAATCCACACGCCCGTCCATATTGGCGTCGCCACGCACTCTGGGCAGCTGCTGCGTTTGTTTGGTCGTGGTTGTCGCAGAAGTTGTGGTGACTGTTGTCGTCTGTGCTGTTGTAGTTGTCGTGGAACTGGAAGTCGTTGCAGAGGCAGACGTGGTGGTACTGGTCTCTGTCCACGAAACTGTCAGCGTTGTACTGCCTGTGGTTTCTGTGGTACTGCTTGTATTTGTCGTCGTTTCTGTTGTATCCGTTGTTGTGGTAGTTACGGTAGTGCTGGTTGTGGTTTCCGAGGTCGTTGTCTCCGTTGTTGTCGTCACTGTGGTAGTCGTCGTCGTGGTCGTCGTTTCGGTCACAGTTGTGGTTTCTGTTGTTGTCGTAGGTTTGGTTACCTTGGTGTAGCTTTGTGTCGTAGCGCTAGTGGTTGTAGTAGTTTCCGTGGTTGTCGGTCTGGTCTGCTTGGTATATGTTCCTCTGGATGTCGTTGTGAAAGGTTCTGTGGTCGTGGTTGTGGTAGTCGATGTGGTCGTTTCCGCAGAAGTGGATGTTGTGGTAGTGGTTTCTGTCGTTGTAGTACTGGTCGTTGCGGGCGCAGTCGTGGTTGTTGTGGTCTCTGCGGTGGTGGTAGTCGTTGTGGTCGTCGTCGTTGTCACAGTCGTTGTTGTAGTAGTGACCGGCTTTTCCTTTGCGGTAATGGTAACTGTACCGAGAACCGTCTCATAGTTTTCGCTGTCCGCCGGGACGAATCGCCATTGCAGGCGGTTTTCTCCGGCTTTCAAGGTGTCGGAGGTATCCGCCGCCCAGGTCAGCACACCCGGCGTATTGGCGGAATCCAGACGAATCGGCGGCACAGCATCACCCTCTGTGTAAGAAACGCTGTCATCCCACACAACGGAGACCTTGGGTACACCCTTTTCGATCACAAATTCCAGCGAATTGCTGCCGCTCCAATTGGTATCCGGCACAGGTGCAATGCGAATTGTTCCCCTGCCGGCGTTTACGTTGTTCTCATAGGAAAGGAGATAATCCGTTCCCTCCCTCAGGAGATGGTCTCCCACCTTCACCAGAACCTTTGGCGTCAGTTCCTCGCCGGTGTAATAGATTCTCTCCGTATCAGCCAGAGTGACTTCTGCCGCATTCAGCGGAATCGCCTGCAATCCCACAGAGAGAACTGCCTTGACATTCGGGTTGCCGGTGTCATAAACATAGGTGATATCGTTCAGCGGATCGTCTGCCACAACCTTTGCACCATCCACCTGCGCATTGCTCCAGTCTGAGGCACGCTCCATGAGGAAACGGCTCCACAGCGTAGGCTCCAGGTACAGCTGCCTGCCGGAATACTGCGGCGTTTTCAGCGCACGGCAGCCGGTCAGATCACAGCTGGTCATGGGTGCCTCTTCTGAGAGATACAGAGACAAAAGCGGATTGTGTCCGGCGTTCAGCACATTCAGTTTCTTCAGAGCGGAAAGCATCAGCGCACTGATCTGGTTTCCGGAACAGTCCAGCTCTTCCATGTTGGTCTGGTCTGCAAGTTCCAGAGATTCCAGCTGGTTATCCGCACAGGAAAGCACTGTCAAGTTTGTACTGCCCAGCGAAATACTTGTCAGTTCATTTTTCTGGCAGTACAGCTTTTGCAGCACTGTGCAGCGCCGTGTGTCCAGTTTTGTCAGCTGGTTGCTGTCACAGTAGAGTTCTTCCAGCGTTTCATTCCACAGCGCCAGTCCCGACAGCGCATTGTCGCCGCAGTCCAGCAGTTTCAGTGCGGACAACGCTGTCACATCCAGCTGTTCCAGATGGAGTCCCCGGCAGCGCAGTTCCGTCAAGCTGGTAAACCGGGAAACATCCAGTTCCGTCATGGCGTTCTTGCTGCAGTCCAGGGATGTCAGCGTGTCCGGCAGCGGAGACAGATCTGTGATCCGATTCTCGGCACAGTTCAGCTTTTTCAGATTGGGGAAGTTTTCGATGCCAGTCAGATCTGCGATACCGCAGCCGGAAATATCCAGCTCTGTGACGATCTCCTGCTCCGACTTCTGGAGCATCCCATCCTGATTGCGGTCCAGTTTTTCCATGACATATGCCCGGAACGCATCATCCGGAAAATGCTCGGCGTCAATCGCAATAGAATCCTCTTCCATCTCCTGCGGCACAAGCGTGAACCGTACTGTTCGTTCCGGGTCGTTGACATCGATGCAATAGTCATACTGCACCTCTGCGGAAATGTCTGTCACAGTCAGCAGCGTGCCGTCACACACGGCATTCTGCCAGCTGTCCTCCGCTGCAAACTCCGGCGCAAAGCCATCTGCAAGCGTTGTCAAATCCAGCTGACAAACAGCATTCACTGGCACATTGCGCCGGTTTCCATCTGCCGACAGTGTTTGCAGCTGAGACAGTCCCGTTACATCCAGAGCAATCAGCTGGTTCTCACCGCAGGAAAGCTCTTCCAGAGACAGTTGCTTGGAAACATCCAGTGATGTCAGTTGGTTCTGGCTGCAGTCCAGACGAGTGAGCTGCCGTTCGGAAAGATCCAGCGATGTCAGCTGGTTTCCGTGGCAGTCCAGTTCCTGCAGTGCCGACAGTCCCGAAAGCGACAGTTCCGGCAGCTGGTTTTCGGCACAGTTCAGACTGTTCAACGTTTCACAGCCATTGAGGTTCAGCGCTGTCAGCTGGTTCTTGGAACAGTCCAGGGTTTCCAGGCTGCTGCTGCGTGGCAGGAACAATGCTGTCAGTGCCGCATTGGCACAGCGCAGTGTTTTCAGCTGGGACAGCGAAATCACGGACAGACGTTTCAGCGCTGGGTTATCGCCGCAGGACAATGTTTCCAAAGCGGTGAAGTACTCCACGCCGGTCATATCTGCGATGCCCTTTCCAGAGGCGTCCATTGCTGTGACCGCCGCAATCTCCTCAGCGGAAAGCAGTTCATCCTGGTTCTGGTCGTACTGACGGACAAACGCCCAGAACACTTCGTCCGGGAAATGCGCCGCATCAATGGGGATACCTGTCTCCGTCTCCTCAGACGTTTTCAGCAGCAGGGTGAATGTTACCTTCTGGTCCTTGTTCGATGTGGGATAATAGGTGTATGTGATGTTCTGGGACGGGTCAGCGGCGTAGACTGCATCGCCGTCTGTAACAACATTTGTCCAGCTGTCTGCATCCACACGGGAGATCTGGAAATCGCCGGGCAGATCAGAAAGGTAAAACCGATTCAGCGAATCCAGCTGGACGGTATAGCGATTCCAGGTGGCAGACAGCTTTTTCAGCGTCACCTGGTCGGAAACTTGAAGTGAAGTCAGCTGGTTGCCAATGCAGAGCAGAGTTTCCAGTTTTTCCAATCCGGAGACCGGCAGCACCGTCAGCTGGTTGCTGGAACAGTTCAGAGACACCAGTTCTGCACACTTGGAAACATCCAGCTGCGTCAGCTTATTGCTGGCACAATTCAGCGTATTGATTGCAGAAAAACCTGTGAGATCCAGCGCTGTCAGCTGGTTCATAGAACAGTTCAGAGATACCAGCTTGGTACAGCCGGTGATATTCAGCACGGTCAGCTGATTCATGGTACAGTTCAGCGTTTCCAGTTCCGGCGAACCGGTAAGATCCAGTTCCTTGATCCGGCACTGTGCGCAGTTCAGTATCCGCAGCGCCGGGAAGTCAGAGACCTGGAATTCCTGGAGCGTGCTGTTGTAGGAAGAGTACAGTTCTTCCAGCCCCTTCGCCGCCGGCAGTGTCAGCTTGGACAGATTATTTTGAGAACAGTCCAGACTTTTCAGCTGTGTCAGACCGGTGAGATCCAGTTCCCGCAGGCTGTTCTGGGAGCAGTCCAGGCTTTCCAGTTTGGTGAAATAGCGGATGCCGTCCAGTTTCCAGATGGAACGCTGTGAAATGTCCATCTGAGTCACATCGTCCAGTTCCGCACGGGAAAAATAGCCGTCCCCGTCTGCATCCAGCGTCTGTACGTAACTGCGGAAGTCGCTGTCCGGAAAATGGGCTGCGTCAATGGGCAGCAACGTCTCTTCGGTCAGCAATGTAAATGTCACGGCAATGGCCTTTGCCGGATCGGTGTAGTACTGATACGTCACGTCTTTGCCCGGTTCTGTCACCGTGAGCGTTGTCCCGGAAAGTGTGCCGTTGGTCAGACTGTCCGGCACGATCTGTTCCGGGACAAATCCGCCGGGCAGGGTCGACAGGTCAAACTGTCCCAACACATCTGCATCAATGGAGACACGGTTTCCGTCTGCCAGCAGCTGGTCTGCGGTCAGTTTCGTTTCCCCGGTGTCCAGAGACGAAAGCTGGTTGTTCCGGCAGTCCAGGCTTTCCAGGCTGTTCTGTCCGCTCAGTGACAGCGCCGTCAGTTTGTTCTCCCGACAGCTGAGTTTTTCCAGCACAGATGCTTTCGGCAGCACCAGTTCCGTCAGACCGCAGCCGTTACAGCTGAGTTCCCGCAGAGCAGACAGCCCGGAGACATCCAGCGTTTCCAGCGGCAGCCCGTCACAGTTCAGCGTCTCCAGCCAGTCCAGCTTTTCCAGTCCGTTCAAGTCTGCAACGCCGCTGTCCGCCGGGATCGTCAGCACTGTAATTTGTTCCAGTTCTTCCAGAGAGAACCAGCCGTTTCCGTCGGTATCCATGCCGCTCAGCAGACTGCGCAGCGCCGCATCCGGGAAGTTCTCTTCGCTCAGTTCCAGATAGCGGTCTGTCTCCGGCTGCAAGGTCAAAGTGAAAGTCGCTACCGGGACAGCCTGCGCAGCATCCAGCTGGTAGCCATACTGCACCTGGGATTTTCCGGCTGCAATATGCAGGGTGTCCGGGTCGGTATCCTTGACTTCGGCGTTTTCCCAGCCGGTAACACGGCTGGTGTCCAGCTCCGGCAGCTGGGTCAGATCATAGGTATACGCCCCGGCACGCTCCGGCTGCGGCACAATGGTGCGGCTGTTTCCGGAGGCGTCCAGCGAAGTCAGAGAAAGCCCGGTGATGTCCAGGGATGTAAGCTGGTTCTCTGCGCAGTTCAGCGCCGTCAGTGCCGGATTCCCGGTCACACTCAGCGTGGTCAGCTGGTTGCCGGAGCAGTCCAGCGATGCAAGCGAGTTGTTTTTAGAAAGATCCAGCTGTGTGATCTGGTTCTTGGCACAGTTCAGTCCGGTCAGCGCAGTGTTGCTGCTCACGGAAAGTGCCGTCAGCTGGTTACCGGAACAGTTCAGTGTCTCCAAGGCAGGATTTCCGGTGAGCCGCAGGGATTTCAGCAGGTTTCCGGAACAATCCAGGATGACCAGAGACTTTTCCCAGATCAGCGAAAGGGTATCCAGCCGGTTGTCAGCACAGTTCAGTTCTTTCAGTCCCTGGCAGTACCGGGTGTCCAGTTCTGTCAGCTGGTTGCCGGAACAGTTTACTTTTTCCAGAAGAGAAAGGTCGATCATGGCAAGCGCTGTCAGTTCGTTTTGGGAGCAGTCCAGTTCGACAAGCGATGTATCTCCGCTGAGTGACAGGGCGGTCAGCTGATTATTTGCACAGTTCAGCGTTTCCAGTACGCTGTTTCCCGTTACCGACAGCGTCGTCAGCTGGTTGCCGGAGCAGTCCAGATCGGTCAGATTCTGATAGTTAAAACAGCTGAGGCCAGTCAGCTGATTATCGGCGCAGTTCAGTTCCACGAGATTGCCGTTTGCAGTAACGTCCAATGCTGTCAGCGCATTCCCGGAACAATCCAGCCGGATGAGCGTGGTGTTTCCGGAAAGATCCAGCGTTTCCAGCTGGTTGCCGGAACAGTTCAGTTCGCCCAGAACAATACAGTTGTCCAGTGAAAGAGAGGACAAGACGCAGTCGCTGCAGTCCAGAACGGTAAGCATAGAGCCAGGCATGGAGATTCCGCCAAGCTGCATGGGTTCCGGCAGCGTCAGAGATTCCAGCGTGCCGTTGCCGGAGCAGTCCAGTTTTGCCAGCATCGCAGCATCGGACAAGTCCAGTGTTGTCAGCTGGTTATTGGAGCAGTCCAGAGCAGTCAGCTTGGTGAAATTCCCGATGCCTGTCAGATCGGCAATTTCCATGCCGGACAGCGGCAGGTCTGTCACGTCTCCGCACTCTGTCTCGGACAAGGCGCCGTCTCCGTCTGTGTCTGCATTCTCCTGGAGATAGGTTCGAAACGCCTCGTCCGGAAAATTCTCCTCGGTCAGAGCAATCTCCCCGGATGCGGCGGCCGTCCCATCGGCTGCAAACACAGTCAGCGGCATACAGCCGACCGCCATCAACCCTGCCAGCAGAACACTGAGACAGCGGCGCAGTCCTTTATTTCGGCTTCCCATAGCAAAAATCTTCCTCTCTATTTGTGCAAGCCTGTTCCGGGCGGAACAAGCTCTGGTTTTTTCTGCCTGACACAGAACGTTTTGTGCAGTTTCTGTCCAGTTTTATACATTTATAGTATAACACAAGCGCCACAAAAAGTCAAACAATTTTTTCCAATTTTGGACTTGACGCAGCAGAATGCGTGCTGCGCCGTTTCCGAGCAAAAGCCATGCGCCACAACATGAATCAAAACTGTTTTTTCTTGGAAGGAATCGTGAATTCTACTGAAAAACCGTCATTTCACACAAAACGGCACTGTCATTTTTTACAAAAACGCTATTGACAAGTTGGAGAAAATCGATTATAATGTAAGAAATATGATGTGTATTCTTGCACTGAAAGGAGCTTGTATTCTTATGAGATCAAACTGGAAAAAGACCATTGCAGGCATCACTGCAATCGCTGCACTGATTCCCTGCTGTCTGGGTACTGTTGCATACGCAGCACCGCAGTCCGCCGGAAGTGCTGTAGCTGTGGCAGGAGTTCCCACTCTGGAGGAACCTTTGCCGGCAAGTGACGTTGCGGCACAGATCGCAGCAGACGTGGAATCCGAACTGACCGGCAGCATCGCCGCAGAAAGCACGCCGGAGCAGATCCCGATGCCCAACTATGCAGAAGATGATGAAGTGGTACTGCCGGACGGCAAACCGACACAGGACGGCAAGCTGTACTATAAGATCGTTTCGAAAAAGGCACAGATCACCGGATGCGCTCCGGGAACCACCGATCTGGTCATTCCGGAGACCATTTATGACGAAGAGGACGAGGAAGAGTATCCGGTAACTTTCATTGCCGCATCTGCTTTCTACGGCAACAAGGAGATCCAGACGATTTCCTTCCCGGAGACCATGGTCGGCATCGGTGCAAACGCATTCCTGGGCTGCACTTCGCTGACTTCCGTAGAATTCCCGGACAGCGTGGCATCTATCAATGCCAGCGCATTCTGCTCCTGCAGCAATCTGAAATCCGTTAAGCTCCCGGCAAGCCTGTACTTTGTGGGCAATGACGTATTTGCATACTGCGCGTCCCTGGAATCCGTTACTATCCCCGGCAATCTGACTTCCATTGGTTCTACCATGTTCGCAAACTGCGCAGCGCTGAAATCGGTCACCATGGAAGAGGGCGTACAGAGCATCGGCGCAAACGCATTCTATGGATGCAGCGCTCTGGAAACCGTTAACTTCCCGGAGGATTCCCTCACCCGAATCAACGCCAATGCGTTTACTTACTCCGGTCTGACCAGTCTGGAACTGCCGAACAGCGTGACCAACGTTGCAACGGCTGCATTCAGCCACTGCCAGAATCTGAAAACTGCAAAGCTTTCTTCCAGCATGACTTCCATCCGGAAGGACACTTTCGCATACAGCGGTCTGGAAAGCATTGTGATCCCGGACAGCATCACTTCCATTAAGTCCGGCGTATTTGCATATTGCAGCAACTTGAAGTCTGTGACTCTGCCGGAAACGCTGACAGAGATGGACGAGATCGTATTCTACAGCTGTAACGCACTGGAAAACATCACACTGCCGGACAGCCTGACCTCTATCAGTGAGAATCTGTTCTACCGCTGCACCGGTCTGGCAAATGTTCAGTTTGGCGCAAACACCAAAAACATCGGCAACTCCGCATTTTATGGCTGCACCGGTTTACAGGAGATCATCATTCCGGATACTGTAACGACCATCGGAGAAAGCGCTTTCTCGGAATGCACCAACGCAACCAAGGTTGTGATCCCGGATTCTGTAACACAGCTGGGCAAGTGGGCATTCTACGATGACAGCAGTCTGACAGACGTTACCATCGGTAGCGGTCTGACCAAACTGGACAACTATCAGTTCTATCGCTGCAGTTCGCTGGAAGACATCACCATTCCGGACAATGTCACCAGCCTGGGCAACTACACCTTTGCCGGCTGTAAGAACCTTTCCCATGTAGACCTGCCGGAAACACTGGAGACCATCGGCAATGCAACATTCGCAGACTGCGATTCCCTGGCAGAAGTCACAATTCCGAAGAGCGTTACTTCCATCGGCAGCAACGCATTCGGCTATAAGATTGAAAAGGATTCCCTGGTAAAGGGCAATGATATCACCATCAAGGGCAACAACAATACAGCAGCAAAGGATTATGCAGATTCCAACGATCTGACATTCGATGCGCTGGATCCGGTTACTACAACAGAGACTTCTGTGGCAACCGGAACGACTACGACAGAGACCAGCACGGAAACCGGCACAGAAACCAGCGCATCTGCTCCGACACAGATCCTGTACGGCGATGCAAACCTGGATGGTCGTGTAGACATCACAGATTCAGTTGTTCTGAACAAGGCAGCAGCCGGTGCTGTACAGCTGAGCGACAGTGCAAGAGCAAATGCAGACTGCAACGCCGATGGTGTTCTTGGTTCTGAGGACGCAACAATTTTGATGCAGTTCCTGGTTAAGCTGATCGACCAGCTCCCGTATACGGAATAAACGACAATTCCATTTTTCATTTATATTCTTTCATAATGTAGAAAAGCGGTACAGTTCAAACTGTACCGCTTTTCTCATTTGCTTTTCTATCTACGGCTCAACTGGGAGCGTGTCGATCATGTAAACCAGAAACTGTTCCAGGATCAGGCTGTCTCTCATATCAATTTCTCCGTCGACACAGCAATCCATTGCCGCAATCTGTGATGCGTCCGCATGGAGAATTCCCAGCAAATACTGATTCAGCATCACCAGGTCATCAATGGTGCAATTGCCATCGCCGTTCACGTCTCCGATCAGCCGTTTATCTGAAGGTTTCGGCGTTATCGAAGTCACAGAAAACGTTTTGGAAGAGGAGGCAGTTGTCGTTGCGGCGGTTGTCTGCGTCAGCGAAGTCGTTGTCTGTGCCGTTGTCGTCACAGAGGAGGCAGATGCAGTTCCCAGTTCCACAAATTCCCTGTTGAACTTCGCCGCATATGTCTGCGCCGTTGAGCCGGCATAGCCGGAGATCACTGTCTCCGTGGGAACGGATGTGGACGAGACAAAGGTACATCTTTTTGCATAAATTTCCAACAGCTGAAGCGCCTCGCAGTTTTCAAATGCTGCTGCACCGATACGGGAAACGGTGACCGGCAGCGTAATCTGTGTCAAGGCGGTACAGTCCCGGAATGCGTGATACGCCACACGAGTCAGAGAAACCGGCATGGTCTCTCCACGGAGAATCACGCTTTGCAGAGAACTGCACCCCTCAAATGCACCCACGCCGTCTGCGCCATAGGAAATTTCCAGCAGCGTCTCCGGCAGCTTTACGGTTTGCAGGGTTGTATTCCCGGCAAAAGCCCCTTGGATCACCTGCACCGGAAGCCCGTTCACCTTTTCCGGAACAGTAACGCTTTCAGAATCTCCGGTGTATGCGGTCAGCGCTGCATACTTGTCGAACAGCCGGTAAGTATAATCACCGTCGAGATAGACCGTTCCGGGCTGCAAGTCATAATCTGCGTCCGGAACATCCGGCAGGTCGTAGAGGAATTCCCAGCTGCTTTTATCGTAGACATACGGAGAATGGTTCTGGGATAAGCTGGTCTCTCCGGCAGCAAAATACTTGCTGGTCTGCGCCGTATCGTCCCAGGTGGCATCGAAATAGTAGTAATAGCCGTCATCCATCTGTGCCATATTCCAGGCGTGACCGCCGCCGTTCCCCAACCCCACAATATAGAAGTTGGAGACCCCGGCTGCGTTCATCAGCAGCTGGAACGACTTGGCGTATCCCTCGCAGACTGCCGTGTGATACTGTGCATCAAACACGCCGGTTATGCTGTGGGAAGTCATGGAGTTATCCGGATCGCCGTTGGCATCATAGGCATATGTAATGGTGTCCACCAGCCAATCGTGGGCGATTCTCGCCTTTTCCAGGGCTGTTTCTCCGGCTTTGACTTTCGTTTCCACTGTCACGATCTGGTTTTCCAAAACCTTTCGCTCCGCCTGCCGCTCTGTGCCGTCGGTGCAGTTCTCTGCACAGGAAAGATAAACCATATCAATATAGCTTTTCCCTGTCCAGAAATCATAATCCGTGCTGTACAGGAACGAACTGCCCAGAAAGAAATAAACGGGATTGTCGTTCCGGAACATGGAAATCGCTCTGACCACGTCTTCTTTATTCAGAGACTGGCTGCCGGTGTCCACTGCCACACAGCAATCCATGGTGCCTGTGGAATAGGAAACACTTTCCGCATCTGCGCTTCCCACGTAGAAGGTATGCGCCGCCTGTTTCATCGCATTGTACAGCTGTTTCTGTTCATCGCTCAGCGTATCGTACCCGGCGTGCGACGCATAGCGGTCCTCTGCATAAGCTGTCGCCGTGCTGTTGTCTGCCCCGTAAACGGGAATCCTTTCCGTCTGCACCGCAGCTGCGTCGGCATCCAGCGGAATTCCCTGCATTTCCAGCAGGTCTCCCGTTACATTTTCCCCGGACGCTGCCGCTCGGACAGAGGGCGATGCTGTTCCCGACAGGGCTGCGACAGCAAAAACTGCGGCACACAGCAATCCGGTGCATCTTTGTATTCTGTTTGTCTGCATCTTGGAATCTACACCTCCGTTTCAAGATTTTCCATCTTTTTTATTATACCATATTCACGAATTCCCTGTCAATCTTTTTGTGGATTTCTGTGAAATTTACCAATGCCTTTCAGCTTTTCTTTTCCACAAGTAATACCACATCGGTGGAAAAAGCGGCAGAGAAAACTGTTCCTCTGCCGCTTTTCGATTACTATTTCAACGATTTCCGGAACTCATCCTGCCATGAGCCTGCTCCGCAGCAAGCATAGGTCGAAACCATTCAGCGTTCCGTCAGTATACAGATCTCCTGCCTGCCAATCGGCAAGTCTGGTCTCGGGAACGCCCAGCAGCCACTTTTGCAGCAGCACCAGATCTGCCAGGTTTACCTTTCCGTCTGCGTTGATGTCACCGGAAATCGCAGGCGGTTCTGTGGCCGTTGCCGTTGTGGATACTGTTGTTGTATCCGTTGTTGCTGCAGTGGTCGATGTTGTCGTTGCCGCAGTCGTTGTTGTGGTCGTAGTGGTAGTTGTGGTTGTGGTTACTGTAGCGGTCTCTGTCTTTGCCTGCCATTTCTGACAGCTGCTGCCAGTCGGTTCCCACTGCTGTACATTAGCGCCGTTTGCCGTGGATGCGTCAGCCACTTCCACATAGCAGGCATCACCGGAGGCGTGGGTCAGAATGCAGTAGCTGCCGTCCAGGTTCTTGGTAAAGCGGAACAGCTGGGAGCTGTCCTTATTAGACCACGCCGCAATCGACAGGTTTCCGCCGTTTTTGCTGCCCTCTGCCTTCAGCGCATAGCCGCTGTCCTGCCGGGAGCGAATCCAGTAATAGTTTTCGGAGCCGAAAGCACGGAGTGTCCATTTCTGGCAGTCCAGCCCGTTGGATGCCCACTGCTGCACATTTGTGTTGTCTGCCATTTTTCCACCGGCAATATCCATCACCAGACCGGAACCGGCATTTTCAAAAGTATAGATCACATCTGTGTCCATCGCACAGCCGGGATCTGCTGCCGGCTCTAAAATCCAGTTCTGACAGTCTGCACCGTTGGTTTCCCACTGCTGCACATTGGCGCCGGAGGTCTTGGAGGCACCTTCCACCTCTACCACGGAATTTCCGCCGGAAACGGCAGTTCGGATCTGGTAGCTGCCGTCTCCGTTTTTCGTCAGCATAAACTGCTGATTGCTGCCGCCGTTATACGTGTATATGTCGATATTCGTCCCGTTTGCCGTCTTTTTCCCGGCAACATCCAGCACATATGTGCCGCCGTCTCCTACTGCCGAAACCAGGTAGTAATACCCGTCTCCGGCACTGCACAGTTTCCAGATGTCATGAACCGATGTTCCGTCTGAACCCCACTGCTGCACGTTAGCGCTGTTCTTTGCCGCTGCACCTGCCACCTGCAAGTACAAGCCGGAGTTGACATTCCGGATGCGATAAGTGGAACCCTCTGCGAATGTTTCCGCCAGGGGTGCGCTGGGAGATTCGGTGTAGCCTGCGCTCGGCACACCGGAAACCGCATACCGGAGATACATCATATGGTTCCGGTCATTCTGGCAGCCGCTGTAGATTTCGCAATAGGTTTTTGCCGCATCTGCGGTACGGGAAATAGTGCTGTAGTTGGAAGTCGGCCGCCATGTGCAGTTCTGCGCATAGCCCTCAATGGTCGTCCGTTTGCAGTTCACTGACTTCGAACCAGTTTCTGCATATGAGCCGGGATAAGTCACCGTGTTCCAGTCGCAGATAACATTTCCTCCGTCCTCATAGTAGCAGTTTTCCGCAAAGATTTTCGATGCCGTGTGTACGGTATATGCCATGCTGAACGTTTTCACATAGTTGTTCAGCGAGTGGAAATAGCCGTAGCGCATCAGCCCCGGTCCACGGGTCAGCGTCTTTTCAAAGCGGTTGCTGATAATGGACATCCGGGGATAGTTGTTATAGGTTTTATAGGAGTTCTCATCATCTGCCGGATACCCCAGGATCACGCCGTATTCGTGAAGTCCAAAAGAGCAGTCCGAAACGGTGGTGTAGTCCGCATCATAGCAACACGCCAGGAATTTATCCCAGTCGGGCAAGCCGGTAGAGGCTGTGTTATAGTCGCTGTGTCCCACAAAGGTACAGTGGTCTACCCAGAGATTCTGACCCGAACCGAGGTATACCACAATGGAGTCATTGCCGTTGGACTCGGCATCGTGCTGTAACTCAAAGTTTTTCAGAATCAGATTGTTTCCCGTTCCGCTGTTGGAAGAGGTGCAGAACTGCACATTATACATGGTATGCGCCGCATAGCTGCCGATAATGGTCTTATTGCTGTGAACATAGATTCGTCCGTCCGGACAGTAGTTGCGTCCGGAGGAGTCCTTTTGCAGTGTGATAACACTGAGGTTTGCCGTAACCACAATCGTATAAGGCGTATCAGAAGTGGCGTATTTCTTGAGGTCAGCAAAAGTGGAAACCTCCACGATCTCGCCGAACAGACCGCCGATATCCCCTGCCTTGATGTTGCCGGTATTGTCGTCAAAACAGTATCCGGCAAAGCCCTGCAAGCCATCGGCATTGAGCAGCCAGAGCTGGTTGTCTGCTCCGGTATATTTGGCAAGTGTCATGCCGGAAGTTCCCTGTGTCAAAGCAAGGGAAGTGTCGGAATAGTTCACGATCTTATAGTACAGATCATTGCCCAGATGATCCTGTGCCACAGGGACAACGTACCAATGCTGGGACTGGGCGGATTCACTGCCATACACGATCACATCGGTTCCAGCAGATACGTTGTAATTGCGTGGGGTCAAAAGCCGGCCGGACTGTGCATTCACCAGCTTGAAAAAGGTGCCGTTTGCGTCCTTTCCCACACGGTCAAACCGCCACGATGCAGACAGGTCACTGCCAAGCGTTTGCAGGGAAAGTGCTGCACCGTCAGACGTTCCGTTTTCCGTCAGAACCTTGGCATTGTCCTTGGCGGCAAGGTGCATCAGCTGCGCCGGATAATCCGTAGATATCGCCGCTGCCGACAAGACTGCCCCGTCCCACCGAAACAACGGCAGTATCCAGGCTGTCAGCAGAACCAGCGACAGGAGCAGCGCCTGCCGCACACGAACCCAATGTTTCATTTTTTCATACCTCCTTAAAATTCGGCATAGACTTCAAAAGAATATGCCAGCAACACGGATAAAACTATCAACCGCATTATACTACATTTTATTGAAATTGTCAAGATTTAGAGATGAAAAAACCACTTTCGAAAACGAAGTGGCTTTTCCTGTTATCTCTTAAAAATTGTTCCAATATCTGCATCCATACAAATTGCCTGCGGTCTGATCTGCTCCGGACAAAACGCCTCACCGAAATTCAAGCAGGCGTACACTGCTTTCGGGTTCTTCGCCGTCATCTGCCAGAATGGATACTTGATAATCGCCGGTGTGTTGTACCCTACGCCGAGTTCCAGAAACAAAATATGCAGATTTTCGTGTCTGCGGAGAAATTCCTCATACCGCTCTGCCGCACGATACCATCCCTCGTCCTGCACAAAGGTTTCATCTGCACGAAGATTCATGGTCATGGGTCTGCCGCATTTGGGACAGCGTGGAACTAATTCTGTTGGAATAAGCATATTTTCCTGCTCAGCGTACATTTTGCGGATAATATCCTCATTGTCATAGACCTTCTGACAGCAAGGCTCTGAACATTGAAACAGTCCGTAATCACCCTGCGTGTAGAAAAGCCTGTGCTTGTCAAATTCGGCTTTCTGAAACTGGTGGTCTACATTGGTGGTCAGCACAAAGTAATCTTTGTCTTTCACAAGTTCAAACAATCCCTTGTAAACACCGTTGTCAACGTCCATGTAACGGTTGATATAAACGTATCTCGACCAGTACGCCCAATGTTCTTCCAGAGATTCAAATGGATAGAAACCGCCGGAATACATATCCCGAAAGTTGTATTTTTCAATGAAGTCCGAGAAATATTTTTCAAAGCGTTCGCCGCTGTATGTAAAACCTGCCGCAGTGGAAAGCCCTGCACCTGCACCAATGACAATGGCATCGGCGGTTTCTATCTCATTTTTCAGACGGCTTATCTCAACCGAGAAGTCCGCTGTATATTTCGTAATCTTTCTCTGTAAAAACATTGAATATCACCTCTATATCATTGTCCTTCAAAAATTCTCTCACTGTTTGCACAGCAATTTCAGCCGCCTTATCCTGCGGAAAACCGAACACACCTGTGGAAATACAGCAGAAAGCGATGCTCTTCACGCCGCTCTGCACCGCAAGTTCCAGACAGCTCTGATAGCAGCTTTTCAGCAGTTCGCAGTGCTTTTCGGTCAGCCTGCCCTGCACGATTGGTCCGACGGTGTGTATCACATAGTCGCATGGCAGATTGTAGGAAGGCGTGATTTTCGCTGTACCTGTCGGTTCTTCATGTCCTTGCAATTCCATCATCTCTGCGCATTTCAACCGCAGGCGAACCCCTGCAAAGGTATGGATACAGTTATCAATACAATTATGACAAGGATGATAGCATCCCGTCATTCCCGAATTCGCAGCATTGACAATTGCACCGCATTGCAGTGTGGTGATATCGCCTTTCCAGAGATAGATATGCTCCTCAACGGGCTGCAAATCGGCAACACTTGTGATGCCTTTCTGTGCCGTCAATCCTCGCAGAAATTCGTCCTCGGCTTTGAGATACTCTGCACTGGCTTTCCCTGCCGGACGAATGTTGACAAGACTGCGGTAAAGATGGAACTGCTCCGATTCATTTGTTGGAAAGACCAAATCATTCCATTCCGAATGTTCTGAAAGCAAATATGTAGTCAAGTATTTTAATTTCTCATTTTCCATGATCTTTTCCCTCTTTACAATCGCTCCCACAGGACATTTTTCAAGGCAATTGCCGCAGTGCAGGCAGTTGTTCTGCCGAATCACTGCACTGCCCTTTGCCAGGTCGATGCAGTTTTGGGGACAGACTGTCAGACACACTCCGCATCCACAGCATTCTGCGCCGACAAAATAGCCGTTTTGTACTGCTTTCGTTTCTCCAAAGGTAAAGCTGTCACGCTCGATCGGCTTTTTTGACAGATCAAACCATTCCCCTTTTCCAGCATAGATCTGAAAAACGGTCAGAGCCGCAGCACTTTCCGCAGTGGGGTAAATTTCGTGCATATACGGATTCTTCCGGAACAGCTGCAGCAGCCGTTCCGCACCGACCTCAGTTACCTTTCCGCCAATGGAAAGCGCAGTGCTGGACATGGTATCTTCGCCTTTCACGCCTGTCAAAGCAATGTATTTCTGCCGCTTTAGGCGATGATAAAAATTCTTGCCCTTTGCCGTGAGAAAATACAGCCCATTTTCATCCCAATCCATGATATCAATGGCACAGGTGACCGGCAAGCCGTTTTCATCGACAGTCGCTGCGATCACAGAATGGATCTCATCCACCAAAAATGCAAAGTAATCTGTATATTTCATCGAAATTCCTCCACACGAACAGGGGCTGCCCGTTTTTTCGGACAGTCCCTGTGTTAAAAATGTTCTTTGAACGAAATCAAGCAAAGAAAAATCCTGCGGTCATATCCAGATAGTTTCCGCCGCTGTAGTTCGGATACTGTTTCTCTACCTCTGCCTTGAAGTCTGCCGCATCACTGCACTTCTCCGCAATGCCCTTCAGCGTTTCCAGATAGTCGATCTTGGTCTGCGCATCCTTCAGATCTTCCGGCGTGTAGTGGGAAGTCAGAATCAGATCATAGCCCTTTGCGATATAATCACGCAGCTGTGCAATGATAGCGTCAGCGTGACCTGCTCCGGCAACAATAGAGTGGCAGTCGTGACCGAGCATATGGGTGTAAACTGCATTGATCTCCGGTATCTCCACATCAAATGCCTCTGTGGTCTGATGAATGACAAAATCAATGCCGCCGATGTTGATTTTTCCCTCGCCGATCACGTTGGTGATCTGGTGTACGGAGTTATCAAAAATTGCTCCGAATGCGTTTGTGAAATTGGTGATAAGTGCCTTGCCGCCGCCGTTTTCGGAGTATTCCACAGCGTTCTGTGTGGCATACTTCGGCACATCCGGCAGGAACGCTGCACCGGCACCATGGTAGGCAACCAGCATTCCTGCAACCTCCACACCGTTCAGATAGGCTGTCAGTTCCTCGATATTATCGAAAAAGCAGGGCGATTCCAGAATGACTGCCTTGCCGGCTTTCTCCACAATGAAAACCTCATTGTCGATAAAATCGTTGGTTTTGTAAGCGTGCAGCTTAACAGTTCCAAAATCGTAGACGTTCACTTCACCCTTGGAAAGCTTAACTGCGGTAAATGTATTCTTATTCATGATAAATTCCTCCTGAAAGTTTTTTGGATTGTTTTTCAGAAGAACAAGCGCTTGATCTCTTTCTGTGATTCTATGATACCACATATTCCTGCACTTGAAAAGTACGCACTTTTTTGTAAGGTAGTTACCAGGAGGTAACTCTTGCGGAAAATCGGTCTTTTTTCCGTGTAAATTTATTTGTAAATAATTTATGAATCCTAAAAATGTTGCAATTTTCGGTGCAATATGCTATAATAAATACAGTATTTTACAAGAAATCATTGAGGTGATCGTATGCTGAAAAAAGAAGAACTGCCGGATTGCCCTGTGGCAACCACAGTACAGCTCATCGGCAACAAGTGGAAGCTGCTGATCCCGCGTAATCTGCGAATGCGTCCGTGGCGTTTTAACGAATTGCAAAAATCTCTGGAGGGGATTAGTCAGAAAGTGCTGACAGAAAGCCTGCGTTCCATGGAAGCAGATGGGATCATTGTCCGCACGGTTTATGCAGAAGTTCCGCCGAGAGTGGAGTATTCCCTCAGCGAACTGGGGGAAACCATGCGTCCGATCCTGGATGCGATGGAACAGTGGGGCAATAACTACAAGTCGACGTTTCATTGAGAAAATGCCTGGGGTGATATCCCCGGCTTTTTAGCGGAAAACAGGTTGAAAGAATCGCTTTTTATAGTGGGAAAATAGGGATTTACGGAGGCGGGCATGAAAAATAAGATCCTATATTGCATCAATTTTATTTGGACAAGTTTCGTTGCATTTTCATTTCCGATATGCTTTGCTTGGATCTACCTGGACATAACCGGTCATTCAAAGGGCTATGGCTATGATTTAGGGTCAGAAAAAGATATTTCTATTATGGTCGGCTGTGTTGAACTTCTCTTTTGGCTTGCGCTTGCATTACCCTCAAACATTTATATCTTTCGGAAAACATTAAAGAAAGGCAAGGCATACTTGCTGATACCTATTGCATTGTACATTATCCTTGCTGTGATTTGCTTGCGAATCACATTTGGCGGATGGTCCGCATACGCAAAAGAAGTGTTTAACTTATAAGCAACGCTGTGTGTTATGCTAAAAAGATGTGCAGCACTACGATAAAAGAAAACGAGGGAGATACCATATCGGTATCTCCCTCTATATTTTCACAGTGCCTGCCGATCAAAAAACAAGCAAGCCAATATGATATACAACGCAGGCAATCAGCAGTGCCGCAAGTGTATAGAACACGCCGATTTTGAATGTCCATTTTACGGAGTGGGTTTCTCTTGCCGTTGCAGCCAGAGCGCTGACGCAGGGCATATTAAAGCTAATGACGAATATGAAGGCAAGTCCCTCTGCTTTGGTGAAATTGGCAGACAGAATTTCGGAAATGCCGGCTGCGGCAGTACCGGAAACCTTAGCCCCAAACGTGGAGCTTACCAGACTTCCGCCTGCGCCATAGAGGGTATTCAGAACACCGAGAAGGGATTCTTTGGAGATCGCCGACGCACAGAATGCCAGAAACGCCTGCCATTTCAGACCGAAGAACATGGTTACCGGTTCGATCCAGACACCGATTTTGCAAAGGATGCTGTTTTCTGCATTGCCGCCGAAGCCATAGGTCAGCACGAAAAAGACGATGGATACCAGCGAAATGACACGCAGCGCACGCAGGAAAATATCAAGGGTACGCTGAAATGTGACATACATCGTATTGCGGAACGCCGGCTTATGATATGGTGGAAGTTCCATAATGAGTCCCACACGTTCCTTTTTGGGTGCGAGAGAATTGCCGAAAATTTTATAGACGATCCACATCATCAGGAACATGAACAGGAAGATCGACACAATGACCAGGAATCCTCCGGTGCTGCCGAACAGTGCAATGGCAATCGTAGGCACTACGGAAAGCGTCGCCGCACAGGGTACTGCCCAGCTCATGGCAATTGCCAACACACGCTGTCCCCAGTTGTCTACCACACGAGTTCCGGTTGTACCTGCAATGGTACAGCCCAGCCCCATGAAAAATGGCATAATGGTTTTGCCCTGCAAGCCTACCTTGGACATGGTGTGGTCAAACAAAAAGGAGATCCGGGCAAGATATCCTGTTTCTTCCATCAGATTAAAGCCCAGCGTGATGCCCAGCACAAACGATGCCATCATCAATGCAAAATACAGCACATTGACCAATACATCGCAGATAAGAGAAATGAGCAGCGGATGAACGGAAATGTGTTCCATTCCGGTGCGCAGAACGCCGCTGAGCGATGTCAGCACCGCCGATGCGATACCTCCAACGACACCGGCAAAGAGCATTGCCAGAAGAAAAATCACCAGGATGATGCCGAATGCCATCAGCTTGCCACGCACCGGCGAAAGTGCCAGACGGTCAAACTTACTGAACGCTTGATCTGCACGTTTCTGTGCGGTCACAACCCCATCCAGCAGCGCATCAATATAAGCCATCTTTTCTTCGGCAGAGTTCATGGTCTCCCCTACAATGACATTCTTCTGCGCCAGAGCCGCTTGTATGGTTTCGTAAAGAGAACGGTAGTCCTTCTTACGAATGGCAGACATAGGAACTACCGGGATCCCCAGTTTTCGGGACAATTCATCCGTGTTGACGGTAACGCCCTGTCCCTTTGCCACGTCCATCATGTTGAGTACCAGAACCGCAGGAACTTTCGTTCCGACAAAATCTGCCAGCATATAGAGACTGCGCCTAAGCTGCGAGGCATCCGCCATCACAAGCACCAGATCGGCATTTCCGGCGGTGATATAATCCCGGGTGATAACTTCTTCATCTGAACCGGCAGAGAGCGAATAGCTGCCCGGCAGGTCTGCCAGGATCATTCGCTGACCATTCCACCGGCATTCCCCTTCCTTGCGGTCTACCGTCTTGCCGGGCCAGTTTCCCACGTGCTGGTGCGAACCGGTCATCATATTAAAAATGGTAGACTTTCCGGAGTTGGGCTGTCCCAACAGGGCAATTACCGGCGTTTTGTCATCCTTTCGATAGAAACGGCTGCTGTCCTTCGGGTGACACGTTTTCTCAGACGCACAGGCTTCACAACGACTCATTGCGCAGCACCTCCCACCATGATTTTTTTGCTTTCTTCCCGTCCGATCGCAATCAATGTATCCCGTGCAAAGAGCAGCACGGGCTGTTTCTTATGATTTTGACATATTTCAATCATGCTGCCGCAGAGCAACCCCATCGATGACAGACGATTGACCAGACGGCTTTCTTCTTTGATCTCCAAAATGCAATACCGGCTGCCGGGGGTTGCATCGGAAAGTGTGACTGCATTCATAACATTGTCTCCTAATCCAAATAATATGCAGTTAGTAAAATCTAACCAGCTGCAATTATAGCAGAAATTCCGGGAATTGTAAAATCCATTCGTGTATTTTAAGCCCGTTTAGCAGGAAAATTTGTTTTATCTCTTGCGATTCGGCACTGTTTGCTGGTATAATAAAACTATGGATACAAAAAATCAGCACTTCACGATTCAAAAAGAAAATGAAGGTCTACTGCACTTCTATACACTGGCACCCGGTATCCGCATTTCGTTCAACGAGATCCACACAAGCAGCTGGGAAAAAGGAGACAGCTCTCTCTACGGCGAACGAATGCTGATTCTGAATTTCTGCGTTCACGGTCGGTGCGACGCCTCTCTTGCGCAGAACCGCTACGCCATTGTGAAAGAAAATCAAGTCTGCCTCAGCACCATTCTGCCAACAAAGGATTTCTATTATCCCGGAAGGCTGTATGAGGGCATCCAGTTCTATCTGGATCTGGACATTCTGCATCAGGAAAACGGACAGGACTTTCTCTCACAAATGGGCGTTCCGCCGGAGCAGACCGCAGCAATGTTCTGCGAAAAGAACGGGATCTATCTGCATCGGATGAACGATGCACTGCTCGCACTAGTCAGAGAGGCATGGGCAGGGAAAGATGAACCGGAGCTGGGGATGCTGCGGTATTTCACGGTACGTCTCCTGCACGAACTGCTGTCTATGCCCACCGAAAGCGAACCGGATATCTATTTCACACGGTCACAAATTGCAATTGTCAAAGATGCTGAGGCTTTGATTTTAAGCGACTTGAGCAAGCGGATCACCGCAAAGGAACTGGCAGACCGATTCGGCGTCAGTGAAAGCAGTTTCAAGTTCTACGTAAAAGGAATCCTCGGTGAAAGCTATCTCAGCTATTTCAGAAAGAAACGCATGGAAAAAGCAGCGGAACTTCTGGAATCTACAACAATGAAGGTCATTGAGGTTGCCAATGCAGTGGGCTATGAGAACCAAGGCAAATTCGCCAAGGTATTTGCAGAAACATACGGTGTGCCGCCGCTGGAGTTCCGACGGCTGTCGAAGTGAATGCCGTTTTCCTTAGAGCTTTATCGGAAGTTTTCGTAGCAGATGCCCCGGTTTGTCTGAGATACTGCGCTGCACAAGGAATGCACCAAAAATAATTTCTCTCTGATTTGCATTTTCCGCAATTTTGTGTTATACTATTTTTCATCATATCCTTGAAAGGAGCCTGCAAATGTGTACAGCTGCAACTTATCAGACCAGTGACTTCTATTTTGGCAGAACCTTAGATTATGAAAGTTCTTACGGCGAGGAGATCGTCATTCTTCCACGAAAGTACAAGCTGCCGTTTCTGCATATGGGCGTATCAGAACAGCACTATGCAATCATCGGAACAGCACACATCGCCAATGGATATCCGCTTTTTTACGATGCCGTCAACGAAAAAGGACTTTGTATGGCAGGGCTGAACTTTGTGGGAAACGCCTGCTATGCTGCCCGGACTGCGGATGATTCGGACAATGTGGCACAATACGAATTTATCCCATGGATTCTCAGCCAGTGCGCCGACACAGCCGAGGCAAGAGCGTTTATCCAACGGCTCAATCTCCTGGACACGCCGTTCCATGCGCAGATGCCGGCGGCGCAGCTGCACTGGATCATCGCAGACAAAAACCAAACCATTACGGTGGAATCCATGGCAGACGGAATTCATGTTTATGAAAACCCTGCCGGCGTGCTGACGAACAATCCGCCTTTTCCGGAGCAGATGTTCCGGCTCAACGACTATATGCACCTTTCCCCGAAACAGCCCCAAAACCATTTTTCAACGGAGCTTCCGCTGAGATCCTACAGCAGGGGAATGGGCGCACTGGGTCTCCCCGGCGACCTTTCCTCCCAGTCTCGCTTTGTGCGTGCCGCTTTTGTCCGGGCAAATTCTGTTTCCGGCAATTCTGAAACGGAAAGCGTCAGCCAGTTTTTCCACATTCTCGGCGCAGTGGATCAGCAGCGTGGCTGCTGCGAAGTCAAAGACGGACAGTATGAGATTACCATTTACACCTCATGCTGCAATGCAGACAAGGGCATCTATTACTACACCACCTATAACAATCACCAGATCTCTGCGGTCCATATGCACCACGAAAACCTGGACAGCAGTCAGCTTGTCTGCTGTCCCATGCAGACAAAGGAACAGATCTGCCACCAGAACTGAAAGGAGGCGGCACACCGCATATGTCAAAGGTAACCAAACGTGCGCTGGAGCAGTCACTGAAAAACCTGCTGCTGAAAAAGCCGCTGACCAAAATCACCATCGGGGACATCACCGAGGACTGCGGCATCAACCGCATGACTTTTTACTATCACTTCAAAGATATTTACGACCTTGTGGAATGGGCGTGCCTGGAGGATGCACGGCGTGCGCTGGATGAGAAAAAGACTTATGACACCTGGCAGCAGGGACTTTTGCAGATCTTTGCGGCAGTCCAGGAAAACAAACCGTTTATCTTGAATGTCTACCGCTGTGTCCATCGGGAACAGGTGGAGAAATATCTTCAGCCGCTGGTGGATCAGCTGCTGCTGGACGTTATCGAGGAAGAATCTTCCGGCATGATGATCCGGGAAGAGGACAAGCAGTTCATCGCCAAGGTCTACGCCTATATTTTTATTGGCATCATGCTGGACTGGATCAAGGATGATATGCGGGAATCGCCGCAGGAAATTGTAGTACGGCTTGGGAAACTGCTGCAAGGTTCGATCTCTGCGGCAATTGCAAGATTCCGGCTTTGAGCATTGCCGCTTTAGCGCTGTTTTTATCATTGCTGCATTTTTGATGGATTTTTTTACACTTTCCGGCTCTGTGATAAATTTTTTATCACAGAGCCTTTTTTGCTGATTGTGGATTCTGAAAATTCGGGTATAATAGAATCATAAGAACACAACCAGCATAAAACGGATATCGTTTTATGAAAATCCAATTTCAAGCTCTGACGTAAGGAGGCATCGTTATGTATTATTCCGCAGGAACTTATGAATCATTTGCACACCCCGAAAAGCCGAAGGACGTGGACAAAAAGTCGGCTTATATCATCGGTACCGGTCTCGCCGGTCTTACCGCAGCTTTTTATCTGGTTCGTGACGGTCAGATGAAAGGCGAACACATTCACTTGCTGGAAAAGCTGGAACTTGCCGGCGGCAGCTGTGACGGACGCAAGGACATCACAAAAGGATTCTTCATGCGTGGCGGCAGAGAAATGGACAACCATTTTGAAGTCATGTGGGATACATTCCGGGATGTTCCTTCCATCGAAACGCCCAACGTCTCTGTGCTGGACGAATATTACTGGCTGAACAAGCACGACCCCAACTATTCCCTCTGCCGTGCCTCCATGGACCGTGGCAAAGATGCGCACACCGACAAGAAGTTTGCGCTGGACAAGGAATCGGCGCTGGCGCTTTCCAAACTGTTTCTGACACCGGAAAAAGATCTGGAGGACAAGAAGATCTCCGACGTTCTGCCGGATTCGTTCTGGGAGACCAACTTCTGGCTGTACTGGCAGACCATGTTTGCATTTCAGCGCTGGTCCAGTGCGTTGGAAATGAAACGCTATCTGTGCCGCTATGTCCACCACATCGACGGACTGCCAGACTTCAGCGCACTGCGTTTCACCAAATACAACCAGTATGAGAGCATGATCCTGCCGCTGGTAAAATATCTGGAGTCCCACGGGGTCCGGATCGAATACGGCATGGATGTCAGAAATGTGATTATTGAAACGGTCGGCAGCAAGAAGGTTGCCAAACAGATCGTATACCGCAAGGACGGCAGAGAACAGACCATTGATCTGATCGAGGACGATCTGGTCTTCATCACCAACGGCTGCTGTACAGACACTTCCTGCTACGGCGACCAGACCCATGCACCGGATCTGTCTCATCTGAAAAACGGATACGGGGAATCGTGGGATCTGTGGAAAGCCATTGCATCACAGGCAGAACACGGCGAATACGGCAAGCCGGAAGTCTTTTGCAGCGATATTGACGCTACAAACTGGATGAGTGCAACTGTCGCCACCTCGGACGAGGAGATCATCCAGCACATTATCGATGTCTGCAAGCGTGACCCACGCACCGGAAAAGTTACGACCGGCGGTATCGTCACCGTCAAGGACAGCACAGAGAACTGGTATCTCTCCTGGACCATCAACCGCCAGCCGCAGTTCAAATCCCAGGACAAAAACATGGTTCTGGGATGGCTGTATTCTCTGAACACCAACAAGCCGGGAAACTATGTGAAAAAAGCCATGCGGAACTGCACCGGCGAAGAGGTCTGCCAGGAATGGCTCTATCACATCGGCGTACCGGAAGAGAAAATTGACGATCTGGCAAAGAACGCCTGCAATACGACCACCTGCTTTATGCCGTATATCAATGCGTTTTTCCAGCCGAGAAAAGAATCCGATCGTCCCCGTGTCGTTCCGGACGGCGCCGTTAACTTTGCCTTTATCGGACAGTTTGCCGAAACACCTCGTGACACGATCTTCACCACGGAATATTCCATGCGTACCGGTATGGAATCCGTTTACACCCTGCTGGACATTGACCGTGGCGTACCGGAAGTCTGGGGCAGCAAGTACGATGTACGGGAACTGCTGCGTGCCTGCTATTACGCCATCGACAAAAAACCGCTCACAGACGAAAATCTTTCCTTTGTGGAAAAGAAACTGCTCAAAATCGTACTGAAAAAAGTCAAGGGAACGGATATTGAAATACTGCTGAAAAACAGCGGCTTGATCGAATAAGCCTGTTCGCTGCAATCAAAAATGAACCAGCCCGGAATTCCAGTTACAGAATTCCGGGCTGGTTTTGTTTGTATGCAGTGAAACCGGATATTGCAGATTGACAGCTGTTCCCGATTCCATTATAATAAAGATAATCAGAATCGTAAAACAGGAGATTTTCATAATGGAAAAAACGCCATTTCCAAACAGCTTTGATCTTATCGCACTATACGGCAGAAATACAGGTTATTCCGACGAGAGCGATGATTGCAGAATATACCATCTGAACAATGAAACCGGCGCAGGAACGATCACGATCTATCACGTTTTTCAGGGCATCCAGGCTGCGTTCAACGATATTCACATGGCGTACTGCAATTTACAGCAGAACACTGCATCAAACATGATCGAGATCAACCACTGCACAGAAGGTAGATTTGAGTGCGATGCCGGCGAACAGCTGTGCTGCTACATGGCACCCGGAGATATGGCTGTCAAAAGTTCCTGTACCTGTTCCGAAAATGCCTGCTTTCCTACAAGGCATTATCACGGAATCAGCATCTTTATAGAACCCGACCGCTTTTCTGAGGAACTTCTCGCCATTCTGAAAATGCTGTCTGTGGATTTTGATAAGATCCACGCAATGGTATCCAACCAAAACCAGATCCTAATCCTGCGAAAAAATGAAACCGCTTCCCATATTTTTTCGGAACTATACACCGTCAGAGAGACGCACCGGGCAGGTTATCTCAAGCTAAAAGTGCTGGAATTGCTCTTGTTTCTGACGGATACGAAATGCACAGTGTCCAATCAGACGGAACACTACTTCGACCGCCAAAGCGTCTCTCTGATCAAATCCATTCATGACTTTATGATCTCCGATATTCAAAAGCACTATACCATTCCGGAACTTGCAGAAAGATTCCGCATTGCGCCGACAACGCTGAAGAAAAACTTTTCGGACATCTACGGCTCTTCCGTATATGCGTACCTCAAAACCTACCGCATCCAGGAATCGCAGAAGATGCTGCTCCGCACGGAGCTTTCCATTGCGGAAATCGCCAATGCGGTAGGCTATGAGAATCCGGCAAAGTTTTCCGCAGCCTTCCAGAAAGAATGCGGCATGACACCCTCTGCATTCCGGAAATATGTCAGAAACCGTGTGGAGCATGACTGACTTGTCCGTTTGGATAGAAATTGTCCAAACAGGTATTGCAGCTGCCAGTTCTCCATGGTATAATTTCATGTGTTAGTTTTCACTAACTAAGTGAGAGAAAAAGGAGAAGATCACATGGATTTCAAAAAGTTATTATGTGCGGCTGCATCCCTGGCGATGGCAGCATCTATTTTTACCGGCTGCGGAAAAAGCGAAGAGAGTTCGGTCTCCAAGGCTGAAAACTCTGCCGCATCTGAGAGCGCATCGGATGAAAACGCAGAGGCTGCGGAGAAACTGCTCACCGATCTGAACGGCACTTATCGTGAACTGTGGCCGGTTATTCTGGCAGACGACTACCGCCAGACTTGGCTGGATGACAGCGCAAAGCTGGTCGGCGAGGAAAACGCCGAAGGTGCATTTGAAAAGATGTCCTCTATGGTGACCGGTACTGTGATCGGCGAAGATGCCGTAAAGAAATATGCGGACGGAAACATGGCGTACTGCTGCGACTTCACACAGGATGTAGACACATTCACGTTTGATGGTTCCACCATTTCCGGCAAGGATGCAGACGGCAGCGAACTGTTCGAACATACCTATCACTATATCGGCATGGAGGACATCAGAGGGCTGTACATCTATGAAAGCGATGATGCAGATTCCGGCGAGTTCACCTACTTCTGCATGGCTCCCGACACCATGGCGACCACATGGCACATCGAATTCCGCTACGGCAGCGATCTGGATGCACTGAAACAGTACGACGCCGGTGAATATGCGTACTGGCTGGCATCGGGCATTTCTGTGGATTACACTGCGGATGATGTCAGCAACTGCATTGAACTTTTCTGTACGGAGAATCTTTCGGAGTGATAATGTCCTAGCATTCCGAACAAAAAATACCATACCGGGAAAACGATTGTTTCCGGTATGGTATTTTTTTGGTTTGTATTTGAAGTGCCGAGTCATATCTGTTCCAGATCCCTGTATGCTTCTAGCGCAGGACTTTTATCACCCACGTACCAGTAGTCACAGCAATCGCCGCCAAGCGCCTCTGTCCGGGTACGGATCAGACGGGCGTGCATGACCTCAGCGAGATAGTGGTCTGTCCTGCAAAGGTACGGCAAGAGTTCTTCGTAGCCGTGTTCCTTTGCGTGTTTGGCAATCGGACAACCGATAAGGTGAAAGCAAAAGCCCTCGGTGCGGTGGTCGGGGTTGATTACAACACGCCAGCTGTCCATCCATTCGCCCCGTGCCTGGTGTGCCTTCTGCATTTTGTTATATTTCACATATGTCTTTTCAAACAGTTTATACGGCCACTTCTGCCGGTTGCCGTCAACAAATTTTCCGAGGAATTTCATTTTGTCTACGGCACGGCGTTTGATCTCAAGCAGCGCCTCGCCGTCAAGTTTGTGTTCGCTCGCCTCATAAAATGCAAGGATCGTAAACCAATCCAGCATATTGGCTGCCATCATATTTTTCCCCAGATCGGGCATATCTTTCATAAATGCAAGGTAGCATTCTTCGGCTTTTGCAAAAATCTGCTCAGCATCATCCGGGTATTTTTCCCGGCAATATTGCTCATATGGCTTTGCATATGATGACTTCGCATAGGCTCTTTTCATGGCAGTATCCCCTGCTTTCTTTCAAAAAATCAACGTAATGATCCCGCCCACGACTGCCGCTCCTGCAACCCAGATGAGCGCCATGATGCTCCTTTTTATCAACACCTGCCGCCAGGTCTGCACAAACGGCATATCTTCCAGCCCCGGCAGAACCCAGAACCGGCTGTGTCCCACCCATAGCTTGTCGATCACAACGCCGTCATAAATATTCATCACTTCGAGAAACAGCAGTGCCTGCCAGTACGCTGTGCCAAAAGCAGAAACACCATTCCACACACCAATAATCAATACAAGTGCAATAAACATCACCAGGCAGAACACCGTCATGAACCATTTTCGTTTTCGGCTCACAGTCTCCCGGTCGGTCATTCCCAATGCAATGGCACGATCCTGTACCTCTTTGGGATAGAAATACAGCCCATTGATCGCTCCGCCGATTACGAAAAGCTTTACCATTACGGTGAACAGCAAACAATAGAGCAGCAATTGCAGGATAATCATGGTCTTTTCCTCCTCTGTTTGTGTCCCGAAATGTGCTTATTCGCTCATTTCGCTTAGAAAATTGCGAATCGTTCTTACATAATCGTCTGCTTTCAGCACGGTGGAAAGATGCCCGCCGGAAACATAGACGATTTTCGGATCGTGCATCAGCTTGATAAGATCTTCCTGCATTTTTCCGGAAAAAAAGTCCTGATTCGGCAGGATCAGAAGAATTTTACCCTGGACCGCCGCAAAATCTGACGCTGTCACAGGAATCTGATTCATCAGGTCGGCGAGAAGTCCTGAGATATGTACATCCTTTTCCTGCTGATAATCCCGGAAGATCGTATCGAACATATCCTGCGCATAGGCGACCTCTTCTGCGCTTTCGTTGCGGATGTGGCTCATTCCCAGCTTAATAAGTTTCGGTTTCATCTTCTCATAATTGCAGCGTTTCAGATACCACAGCATCAGCGGCGCAAAACGGTACTTTCTTTTCAGACTTTTGAGCGTATTGGCATCCATGCCGCCTGTTGAAATCAAGATCAGACCGCCGACCTCATCGGGATACTTTTGCGTGTAGATCTGTGCGACCATGCCGCCGTCGCTTGCACCAATAAAGATGGGATCTTTGATGCCAAACTTCTGAAAGAATGCGTGCATTCCAACAACCAGTTCCTGATTGGTGCGCAGCTCCTGGGGATAGTCAAACAGAAGAACACGGCAGACGTCGGACAGCCCGTCCACGTAATCCATCCACGTTCCCAGCGTATTCATTCCGCCGTTTAAGAATACGAGCGTTTTCCCATCCGTTTTTCCGTTCAGAATATAGCGAAACTGTGCGCCGTCAACGGTGACGTTCTCGCAGGGATGCGCTGTTGTAAACGATTGAATTTTTTCGGAATATAATAGCATTGCTTTTCTCCTTTTATTTTGTATTTCTGCATTTTTCTTCCGGTTCCTAGGGGTTGTTTGAAAAATAGCGATGTTTGGAAAAATGCATAGAAATTACTGTATGTTAGGAGAGAATCCGCAGGCAGGCTATCGCCTGGCAAGGATTTTCGACGACACAGACAGTGATTTATGGGCGTTTTGACAAATGTACGGATTTTTCAAACAACCCCTAAGAATCCGGATATTTTATCAGATCATAAAGGACGCCGTATTCGCCAAAACGGCGTGTACCGGCAAGTTCCATACCGAGGTGGATATACTTATCACACTTGGAGCGTGCGTCGGTATCAAGGATCACCGGCACGCCGAGTCTGTTGCCCTCAGAAAATGCCATATCCATCACTTTCCGCATATACCCCTGTCCCTGGTATGGCTCTCTCACACAAACCAGCCCCACATAGATATATGGTTTCTTTGCTTTGTCAAGCTGTTTGCCCAGCCCCGAACCGCCTTTTGACATGATACGTGTGAAACGAAGCAGTTCTCTGAAATTCATAGAGCCGAGCAAGCCCTTTGCCAGAGGCAGTACAGCTTTCAGACTGGCATTTTTCTGCCCGGGAAGTTTGTACGCAATATATCCCTCGCCGTTTTCACCCACGGTGTAGAGCATTCCGCTTTGCAGTGCCATGCGCACATAACCGCAGATAAATGATGCAACAGCGTCCCGGCTTGGGAATGCGTCGATCAATCCATGTTCCGTGCCGTAGTCATAGTAGCCGAAAACGTGTCCAATGTCCCTAATAATACTTTCCTCTAATTCTGTTACCTTCTTCATTCCGCTTTTTCCTTTTCTTCTTTTTGCAGGACTGCCGCTTTATTTTTTCAGGATTTCCGTTATCTTGGCAAAATCCTCTTTTGCCTCCTTGAAATAAGAACTTCGTCTTTCGCACCGGATAGCTTATAGATACTGCGCAGCAACGATGCGAAAATGCTCATATGGATTTCCCCTTTTCAAGAACAGCGATCTTGTTGGAAATATTGCGCACAAACGGAATTTTTCCAAGCAGCTTATAGATGGGCATAAACACCGCCATGCCTTCGGTCAGAGCGTGTTCTTCGACAAATTGGAAATCCGGCAAGAGTGCTGCGAACGCCTTGCCGTCCTTTATGCCCCATGTGAATTTCGCACGGCTGCCCTCGATGGATTTTTCCTTGAATCGTTTTGCAACAGCCGGATTCATGATCTCAACCAGCACAGCAGCTTTCGGGAATCGCTTGGAAATCACTGCAAAAATCCGCTTGACATCTGCCTCAGACAGGTACATGGTCAGTCCCTCAATGATGACCAGTGCCGGCACATCCTGTTCTGCAATTTTGCTGCCCCAATCGTCCATGGCAGACATAGCAATCTGTGAGATCATACCGCTTTCCGGCAGCAGTTTTTCCCGAACAGCCATGGTCTGCGGCAAGTCCAGGTTGTACCAGTGAGAAAACCCACGCATCCGATAGCATCGGGTATCCAGTCCGCAGGCTATGTTGACTACCACTGCACCGGAATTTTTGGCGAGCCACGCCCCCACCAACCGATCGAGTACCAGTGTGCGTGCAATCACACCGCTGCGCATAGCAGTATCCTTGTCTGCGAGGGAAAAATCGTAGTCCAGTTCGTCGATGATCTCCAACGCTTTTTTGTCTTGAATGACACCACGGCCTGTGCTTTCTTTGGCACGGGCGTATACCGTTTGCAGCATCGTTTCCGGCACACCGGAAAGTTTTATCTTTTCAGCCATATCTGTTCAGCACTCCTCTTCCATTTTCGCTAGTTAGAAATCGCTAACCAAGGAAACCTAAAAAAGCTGCCTAACGGCAGCTTTTGCTTTTTATGGATTGTTAAAGCGTCCAAAAGCATCGTTTTCCCGTTTTATGGATTTCTGTTATTTCTATTATATCACAGCTTTCGTGGAATTACAATAGAAAAATGAAAGATACGGGTTTTACAGTCTTTTGAGAGACACTTTTGCATACCGGCATACGGTACATTCTAAAGCCTTGTCCGCTTTCCGATGCTGCATCCTTCCGGCGTAAAAACACACCATAAGCGATTTTGGGATGAGCGGAACAGTTTCATCCCAACTTGGAACAGCTGTTTTGAGAAGCACAGATTCGCTTAGATGCTGCATCATTTCAAACCGGAAGGATACAGCATCTATTTTTACAGATGCTGTATGCCTGTTTGTATTTGAAGTTTTCTGACCTTACCGTTGGATATTTTCTTCCTGTTTCAGCAGTGCATAACGCATCTGGCAAAGGTCAAATCCATTCAAGCTCTGGTCTTCGTTGAAATCTGCCGCTTTCCAGTCTGCAAGCTGCGTATCCGGTACAGCCAGCAGCCACTTTTGCAGTAGCACCACATCAGAAATTGTCAATGCACCGTCTGCATTAACATCCCCAATAATTCGCTCTTGATACTGAATGTTAGCTCCTGTCAGCTTTTCATTCAGCAAACCAATGGTAATCTGATTCCACTCTTCTTCTGTTCCGTTATAGGAAACTGAGCGCAGATTTTTGCAGTTAAAAAATGCGGAATCTCCCACCTTAATCAAAGAGTTCGGAATTGTAAGAGTCTCCAGATAAGGATTTTCGGAAAAAGCGTACATTGCAACAGATGTAACACCGCTTGGAATGGTATATGCAGCATCTGTCTTTGCCGCCGGATAGATTACCAGTGTGTCCTGCGCCTTGGAGTACAGAACACCATCTAAGCTGGAAAAGTTGGGGTTATCTTTCGCAACCTGGACTTCCTGCAAAGCACTGCAAGAACCAAACGCATTTTTCTCGATTTTTGCAACACCGGTTGAAAGCTTTACAGTCTTCAAAGAAGTACAGCCCAGAAACGCCATTTCACCAATGGAAGTCACTGAATCCGGCACTTCGATAGATGTAATTGCAGAGAGGTAGAACGCTCCAGTAGAAATTGCAGTGACCGGAAGTCCTTCGATTTCAGAGGGAATCACAACATCGGAAACGGAATTGTCAAAGCCGGTAATTTCGATCGAATCTCCATGGTTGACATAGGTGAATGCGGATGCAGCTGTTGCGTTAGTGGTTGTGCCGTCATTTCCTACTGTACCAGGAATATGCCCAACCTCTATGTAACTTTTTACCCCGGAAACAACAACATAACTTATGGCACTTGCCTTTTCATCATAAGAAATACTGTCTGCATCGATGTAGCCCTTGTCTACATAAGTCTGCAAGAAATCAAGAACCATTTGTTTCTGCGTTTCTAAAGGCAGATTGTCAAATTCATCGCCCGAAAGCCCGGATGACCTGAACGCTTCACTAATTTCTGCGGAGTGAGCAATTTCCTTATCCGATATCGTATCATAAATCACAACAGAAAAGGTTTTTGTGGTAGAAACCGTACCGTCAGCATCTGTCAGACGAGCATAATAGGAATAAGAACCAACTGCCGCATTCTCAAACGACAGCACCGCAGACCAGGTCCTGTCATTTTCCAGGTCGTCTCCGCTAATATCAAAGTTGCCGTCATCCAGCATTTTTGCTGCCACTTCGTTTGTTTTGGCATCAACCAGTTCCACATTATTTCCAAGATATTTTAAGCAGGTAGCTGTAAAGATCACCTTTTTATCGGTTTCATCTTCCATAAACTCTGCGTTTCCAGTATGCTGATTTAACCGCAATGTAAAAGAAGGATACTCCGCTGCACAAATTTGCTCCGCACCGACAAAAAAGCAGGTGCCGCTCATCATTGCAGCAGTGAGCAGACTCAGAATTCTTTTCTTCATAGGAACTTCCTCCTCATTAAAATTATATTTTATTATACCATAAAAAGAACACCCGTGCGAGAAGTCTACGAAACTTACCGTGTTTTCAGCGAAACTTACTGTTTTTCATACTTTGTTCTCATTTCCCAATGTGTTTTCTGACATTCACAGGGCAGGCATCATGGCGCAGTCCTTTGTGAATATCCTAGCCGAATTTTCGCAAAAAGTCAACCCGATTTGCGTATTTGGTATGTTTTTTTGCGTAATTGGTATGTTTGGCGCCTTTTCCGCACAAAAAATGCGATATGGACTCGCCCGGAATCACAGTGCTTTTCAGCACATTTTTCGGTAAGTCAATCATATCGCATTTTATCGCAGAATGCAATGTTTTGTTCCCCAAATGCAGGTTTTCGTCCCCCAAATGCAGAAAACGTACCATTTCAGTACCGGTGTTCTGCTGAATGACAGAAAACAATGCCATTTTCACAGCTGGTGCTTTTATACTGATTTTCGCATCATAATATCCAGAACAAACCAGCCGTCTTTTTCGTAATACTCTGTTCCGCCGTCATACTTTTCTACAAGGTTTCGAATGGACTCTGTGCCGAATCCATGATACTTCCGGTTTTCCTTTGTCGTCAGCAATTTTGCGTTCTTCTGCAAAACAGAGGAAGAGATCGCATTTTTTATCTCGATCCAAAGGTAATTTCTCTTGTTTTTTATGGCAATTGCAATTTCCTTTCTCTTTTTCTGCTGCAAGGAGGATTCAATGGCATTGTCCAGACTGTTGGCAAGCAGATTTACCAGATCGTCTGCATCGAAACCGGCAAAGTCGGTATCAATCAGACAAGAAACCAAAATGCCCTTTTCTTTCGCATAGTTGAGTTTGATATTCAAGACCATATCCACAAGATCGTTTTGGGTCTTAACATAAGAACGAAAGTTTGTTATTTTTTCCCGGGTCAGCCGCTCCAGCGTGGCAACTGCTTTCTCCTGGTCGTCATCGAGAATCGCTTTTTGCACGCAAAGCAGCTCATTTTTCATGTCATGCTGTAAAATCTGCAAATTGTGATAGACTGTATAAAGTGCGTCATATGTTTTCTTTTGTTCTTCCAGCTGTGTCTGCATAATTGTATACTGTAGTTCCTTTTGGTTTCTCTCTGCCAACATCGAAAGCAGAGGAAGTACACAAATGTTAATCAAGATAATCCCAACATAAAAGACCATCACAAACTGCTTTATGTTGACTTGCTTACTGTTATACTGAAATTGAAACATATAGATCATCATGACTGCGGAAACAAAAAAGACAATAAAAATCGAGAAAAACTCTTTTTTCCGGAATTTTGCTTTCTTCAAATGAACTCGGTTCAAAACCACCTGCGTCAGCAAAAAGAACAAAAACTTTGTGATAAACAGAGCGGCAACTCTCAGATTATTCTGTTCCTCCAGCAACTGCTCTGCCTTTAAGTGAAACATAGCAGATATGATCCCATGTACAGAAATGTTGATACCGGCAATCATGATGATACCAGCTGCCGGCAATATGATCTGATAGAGCCTTGCGCCTTTTGTCAAAAGCAGCGCATACAAGATATACAAAAGCATGACAACAAAATCTTTCACCGCATTGTACGGCAGAAAGATCTTATCCACGATCATCATATAGTTAAAAATCACGAAAAATGATAGAAATTGAAAAATCCGATTCTGCCAGCCCTGGTATCTGCATCCAAGAAATTTACTGACAAAATACAGCATCATGACCACTTCAGAGCCTGTTGCTGCCACTTCACACGCCTGATAAAATAACTCCATTTCATATACCCCTTAAATACTGCTGAAAAACAGACTTCATCTCTTTTTTCCGGTGTCGGCTCAAAGGAATCCGTTCGCCTGTCGTCAGCAAGATCTCGTTTGGATTGATGGAAAACACATAGAAACAATTGACGATATAACCGGCATGACAGCGGACAAATTGATTTTGCGGAAGCAGTTTTTCCAGCTTTTCCATGGTGTACATCACCTGCACTTTTGTATTCTCTTTTTCACACATCATAATCGTATGGTTTTCCGAAACGAAATAAACTACATCATCTGCCGCCAGGGAAAGCAACCCGGTTTTGGACTTCAGCTGTAATTTTGAGGTATGATTCCACACCTTCTGATAAGCAGAAGCAGCAGCCAACGGCAGTTCCGATTCCAGGAAGTCTTTTCGGATAAAGTTGAACACCTCATACTGAAAGCATTGGAAAACCAGTTCATCATGATTTGTGACGAAAATCAACAGGGTATGCTGGTCTTCTTTCCGAAGTTCTTCCGCCAGATGCAGCCCGTCAACATCCGGCATTTCCAGGTCAGCAAAAATAATTTGAAACGGCTTTTCCCTATGGCTGGACAACAGCTCTTCCGCTTTCAAAAACGTGGTTATTTCAAACTGCGCCTGTTCCCTTTTTAATGTATCATCTATTATCCGGAACAAAAGTTCCAGTATCTCTCTTTCATCATCCACAATTGCAATGCGAATCATGTAATCACCTCTTGTTTTCATCATATCATAAAAAGGGGGAAAATGCAAGGTGAGGGTGAAAGAGAAAAAACAAGCACGTCAAAACTACGAGTAATTTTGACGTGCTTGTGATAAATGCAATCAGAATCAAGAAGGTAAATACAAACCGATTTATTTATATCTGTTTCTGCTTTTCAAGTCAGTTTTCACCTTCACGCCGTATTTTCATTTGGAAATTGGCTTGTCTTTTGGTTTGGAATATAGTATAATGGGGAAAATGAAATGTAGGATATCAGTTTTATAAATCGGAAGTTGACAAAGGACGAGGACTGTTAAAAATGAAAATCAGAGTAATGAATATATCCGATTACAAGCAGGTTTATCAATTATGGTTGTCATGTTCAGGGATTGGATTAAATAATTTAGACGATTCAAAAGAAGGAATAGAGAGGTTTCTGAACAGAAACCCTGAAACTTGTTTTGTTGCTGAGATAGAACAAACAATAATTGGAGTAATTATTGCTGGTAACGATGGAAGAAGAGGCTATATCTACCATACAGCGGTTAATCCTAACTACAGGCATCAAGGAATAGCTAACAAACTTGTAAATGAAGTTATGGGAAAATTAAAAGCATTAGGCATAAATAAGGCTGCTTTGGTTGTATTTTCAAAAAATACTGATGGAAATGCTTTCTGGGAGAAAAACGGTTTTACTTCACGGGAAGATTTGATTTATAGAAATAAGCCAATCACTGAAATGATAAGAATAGACACATAAATCCCAACTTACAATACAGAATGGAGGAACACAAATGACCAAACGCAAACTAAGAGACATTGCAGTATCCCCCATCGGCATGGATTGCATGGGATTCAGCCACGGATACGGCGAGATTCCAGACAGAAACTATAGCATTGCGGCAATTCGCAAAGCCTATGACTTCGGCTGTACATTCTTTGATACTGCCGAATCCTACGGGCCAAACCTGCTGCCGGAAAACCAGGGACACAATGAGCGAATCGTCGGCGAGGCGGTTCATGATTTCCGCAAGAATGTGGTTCTTGCCACAAAACTGCATCTCGATGCCAGCGAAGTTACCGAAAAAGGGCTGGAATCTGTAATGCGGGAGCATCTGACTGCCTCTTTGGACAGACTTCGCACGGACTATGCTGACCTCTACTACCTGCATCGCATCAATCCGGCGATTCCGGTGGAAGATGTGGCAGAGGTTATGGGAAAACTGATTGGAAACGGTCTGATCCGGGGCTGGGGATTGTCGCAGGTTGATGTGGATGTCATCGACCGTGCCAATGCTGTCACGCCGCTGTCGGCAGTGCAGAATATCTATTGGACCATAGTCAATAAAGTAGACAGAAGAAGAGAAAAGAATCAAAAAAGAT
>ERZ1673698.148-NODE-148-length-120672-cov-38.709129_pt1 | contig 120672 bp, 91 predicted proteins | sample MGYA00580228_ERZ1673698 | MGnify/ENA primary metagenome ERZ1673698 (study PRJEB41218, sample SAMN15661768) | gut metagenome | host: Homo sapiens | place: Canada: London | collected 2015-08-20/2019-03-30 | study: EMG produced TPA metagenomics assembly of... | reverse complement strand
ATAACCCAGGGCGCTGCCCTGGGCTAAGAGCTTCTGCCCCTTCAGGGCGTGTGGGATAAAACTTGCAAAACTTCAGTTTTGAGTCCACTTTAAAAAGTAGTTTTTGGTTCTTTCCTCTACAAAATGCCATTTGATTATCAGATGGTTACATTTGAAGAAATTATCAAAAATGACTTTTTAAAGTGGGCTCAGTTTTTGATTATTCTTTTAAAAAATGACCTGAGTAGCAGGATGACGGTATATCTTGTTGATACTATTTCATTTTGCAGTCCGGTAAAACTGCTAAGCAGCGTTTTCCTTCTACTGTTTTGAGGATGCATCCTATTGTTTTTCTTCCTATGTTGCGTAAGATAGGAACTTTATTGATTGCTATCACTTCCACATAGTGTACTCCCGAATTAGGTACGTCCATTGGCAAGGTGCCATCGCCCTGCATTCCGGATTGACCGAATCTTTCTACGTCATCGAAACGTACATAACGATTGTTCTTGCCATCTATGAAACCTACACAGACAGAGTCGGCATTTGATGCGATGGATGCGAATATCAGTTTTTCGTCGGCATTGCGCTTAAACACTCTGCCTCTTTCTCGCTGCAAGAGTTCTTCTACCGATACCTTGCACACCTTTCCGCTTTCGTAAACAAGAATCAGCCATCCTTCTTCTTCATCTTCATGTACGGCTAATTTCAGGCGGTAATCTTGCCAGTCATCTTCATCGAGTACCTTGTATTCGTCGGTTCCCATTAGGCAGATTACGGCCGTTGATGGTCTCCAACCTTCCTCGTATTCGTGGAGGGCATTGTTGCGTATGCGTGAAGTCTGGATGAAATCAGTTACAGGTGCAGATTCCACAGGTTTTACGATTTCTTTTTCCGATACAGTTTCTGGCATGAGGGAATCGGTTTTCGTATCCTCTATATGAGGCGCAAGCTCTTGGGCTCTTTGCTGGCGGATAGCAAGGAACTTGTCACGATAGTTGTCGTTTACCTTTCGAGCCGATGTTCCCATGCGCTCAAAATACTCGTTGCCTACTGCTATTGGGGTAGGGCATGGGGCGACATCGATGATGAGCACTGCATTCTTCACGTCTTCATCGAAATGAGTATGGATGTAGTGGGCACCCGTTTGCCCCAGATAATAGACAATCTGATTATTTACATATACCTCATACTTATCACGAGATCCTTTAAAGAGTTGATTCTTCAGATCCTCCTCCAATCCCATCTCATACCCAATGTCTGATACTCCCAAATACAGGTGTCCACCATCGGCATTGAGGAAAGCACACAATTCCTGCATGATCTTTTTAGTCTGAGCCTGAACATCTACCCGCATGGAATTCTCCGGATAGATGATAGAGGTTTTAAACTCGGTATGGAAATCTTCCTTTCCATAGTTTTTCTTGTTGGAGGACGATTTCTGGAGTTTGAGAAGTGCTCTGATCTTATCCAAGATATCAACAGCTTGTGACAATAGTCCCGATTTTTTGACGAAATTATGAGAGAGAACGAGCGAGGCGAGTTGCTGCAGTTGCGGATCTTCATTGCAACAGCTCCACCGGTAAAGTTCTTCATAATGGTCTTCACAGTCGAGACAGCCGATGATGCGCAGTTGCATGAAATCGTGTCGCAGGATGGCATTTCTATCGAAGAGTTCTGGATCTGTATCAGCGATATGCTGTATTTTGCTTGTATCCACTTTGTCTAATACGGCAAAATCGTTGAGAATCTCCAAGAGGGCCAATCGGCTGTCATAGTAGCTTATACGCTCTTTGTTTTCCAGGATAATGGCCAACAGCCGGCAGAAATTCAGATAATTGTATGCCTTGAGATTGTCTTCTTCCAGGATAGCTTTGGCCTCAATGATGCACATTAATTCACTCACATAGACAGGCTCAAGCGGGTGGGATGCTGCCCATTCATCTTTATCAGCCAGCGGGTTGTATATTTCTTTCTTGCTATACCCCAGCATCAGCTGGTGAAAGGCTTCTGCTGCATTAAATCGGCTTTCAGGAGCCTCACGCACATAGGTGGCGTTCAAATAGCCATTTGTACCTTTCGAGATATTTTCCACTTCTACAATCATTCCCTTTCTCAATTCCTCTACAGTCATGTCCTGCGCAGGAGCGACAGAAACGGACAGACCTTCACTGCTGATGGCTGGTACTCGCCCGATATCGGCTCCACGATTATTGAGCAGGCAGGTGAGTCTGGTGTTATAGAAAATATCATTCACGCGCACCTCTTCTTCATAATCTTCAATCATTTCGCTCAAGGCAAACACGTATGTTCCATCTGGATTTATGTCTTTTACATAGGCTCTGAGCACGAGTGGCTTGTCGAGATATTGGAAGGATTTAATGCTTACTTCGCCGGGATAGTATGGTACCACATCTTCCAGTACATTCAGGGTGCCTGTGCATTCATATCCCTCCTCAATAACTTGGCATTCGAACATGAGCTGTCCGGCTAATTGCTTAGTTATAATGATGCTTGTTTCGTCGTCTATATCGAGTTTCCTTCTCTTATCACTGCCGGATTTTCGCTTATTGGAAAAGAGAGAATGGTTGATATACATCCATAGTTGCTTGTAGTGCTCGATAGTAGTACCCACTTTTCCTCTCAGGTTTACTGGCGGTTTCTCGTCCAGATGAATGCTGAGTCCGTGCCACAATCCCATTCTTGAAGGGAAAGGCAGATAGAGATTCTCTTTGTTGAGATTCTTCGGTTGTATGGCAATGGTTTGTTCATTGACAGTGAGAATGGTCTGTTCTCCTTCGAACTTAGCGGATTCGAAATTTTCTACCGGTTCATTGTTTTCCTGCGAGCAGAGCATATTGGCGATGATGAATGCATCATCACAATTGAAGGGTAGGGTAGCATCAAATTCTGTTGCCGTGAAAAGTGATCGGAATGCTTTTTGCAGTGTTTTGTTAGGATCGCTCACGTTCATCAGAGATACCAGTCGGTAGAGTAGTGCCTGGATGAGTTGAGAATCATATATCTTATGAGTAGAATGGTTACTGAGCATCAGTTCTGTCACCAATACCTGAATCATAGTCTCCTTTGTGGCAGAATCGCTGGTAAGTTTGTCGGTCTGCGCATAAGTAAAATCCACGTAACTTTGTAGCAGTTTGAGCCATTGCATCTGGAATGGTGTACGTGTCCAGAGATATACTTCCTGCTTACGGAGTGTGGAAAGGATTTTGCCTATCTGTTTTTCCATGATAGAGACATCAAGCATGAAAATACACTGCATGATGCAGAATTGCTTTCTTGGTTGGTAGATGTAGGCACAGTCAGCGAGTGTAGAGAGGATATGCTCGATGGTATCTTCTGCTTTTCCTTCCTTTAGAATTTGGATGGCCTGGATATAATAAGACAGCAACTCGATAACATCTGTAAATCTTTGCTCTAATAATATGCGTTCTGCTTCTTTGCACCGGGGCAGTAGTAAGTTACTCTGCAGGGTACAGAGACAATGATAGCGTATGTTTTGGAGTAAAGTTTGAAGTTGGTTCTGGGAAATATTTTGGGAGATATTTGAAATCCAGCGATGACATTCCACATCGAACATATCAGATGGAGTATCACCCAACATCAGTTTTCTGAAATTCTCTGTATTCCAGCTGGCAATATCTGTTCCTTCTTGTTTTTTATCGTTTTCCGAATTTGTGTCTGATTCATCTGTTTGTTCCTTTTTCTGCGTATCTTCTTGCAGAATTTTCTGGTGGATGACTTCAAATATTTCCTGCAGATCCTTTTCTGAGAGCGAGAATTCTGATTTCTCAGCTCCCAGCACTTCAACGAGTTTTACCTCCATATAGTTTTGTCTGAACTTCACGATTCTGCATCTTACTCTTGGTGTAAGAGCGGCATTGATATTAGTTTCACGGTCCATCATTGCCGTTAAACCGTATTGATCTTCCAACTGGTATTTGTCGGTAAGAGTCAGTTTGATTTTAAAATCCACTTCCTCATTTTCATGGTAATAGCTTCTCATGAGGAGGTCGATATTTTGCGAGATAAAGATTTTTCCATTTGACGTTGTTAGCAGTTTGCAGTCAAGAAAATCGGGTAGGGGTAGCCTCCTTTGAAATGCAAGTTGGGCTATCTTATAAATTTTATCTTCCCATTCGATGATAAACTTGTGCTCCTCTTCATCGGAGCGCAAGACTTTTGCTTTGATGTATTTATAATTATCCATTTTATATAATAATTTTAATTCGTTTTCAATTACTGCGCTAAATTACTAAAAAAAATCTGATATGTATTAAAAATGAGAGAAAAAATCATTTTTCTTCTTCCCTTTTCCCATTATTTCTTTGTCTATTATCTGTCATAAATAGTTCGTTTTCTTTTTTCTCATTGTTTATTACTTTAATAAGCAAGTGCAAAGTTACTAAAAGTTTTTGTATTGTAGGAAGTGTTTTCTTACTTTAACCAAACAACCAATCGCACAGTTTATTCATTGAAGATTTAGTTTTTATTCTTTCGTAGTCAGTCAGATCTATAGTAGGCGTAATATGGAAATCATTGCTCTCATTAAGTTTGTCAGCCATATCCATGAAAATCTTATCATGGTTGGCTGTATTTAAATGATAGACTGCTGACAAGTAGTAATGAAGCATTTCATGTATCAAGATACTGAGCAGCTGATACATAGTGTATCTGTATCTCCCGCTGATTTCTATGACAATGGAATTGTCATTCTGCCCTATATACTCATATCTGAAGTTACCAATTATTGTCTTGGAGTTGTTGATTATGAATGTTGGAGTCTCAAGTGAGAAATCAAACAATTGCATATTGTATAGATTGAAGAGATTCTCCAATATATTTGCATTAGGCGTTATTCTTTCTTCCATATTTTTTTAGAAAATTGCAATAAAGTCAACCAGCAGCTTCCAAAGTATGCTGCACAGTTCGAAAAAGTCTTCATTACTTACTCCTAAAATAGGTACGAAGAATATATACGCACCAATAAACATGCTGATTGGAGTTACAATTATCATTGCAAGTATATTCAACGGTGTCATCTCCCATTCTCCGTATGAACCGTCTGACATTGGAAAAAATGTTCTCATCTGTTCTTCTATTTTTTGGTTTCTAATACTGTTTTCCTTTCATAGCAGCTTTTAAAAGTTCTGCCCCTGATAGTTCTTCATCATTGTCAGCTTCCAGTTGGTCAATGTTCACTTTATATTGCTGAGGATAGCGTTTGAATTCCTCGGCCATACGCATGATTCCCTGATAGCAGCAGTAAGCAGGTGTATTGGACCATTTAGCAGACATGGATGGTACTGCAGGATCAAACTTTTCATCTATTACTGTAATGCCGAACATCTCTTGAATGACCTCTTTAGTGAGATTGATAAAGTAGGGGATACGTATCACCTTGAACCCTTCGCCTTCATAGATAGCCTGGTTCTTACGGTCTTTTCTGATGTTCTCAGGATTTGTATAGTGCTGAAGTCCGTCAAACTCTATGATAATCTTTTCTTCTTCACATAGGTAGTCCGGACGGATTCGGTAGCTCTTTCCGCTGCGTTTTCCGAATGGTTTATCGTGAATCCAGGTTTTACCGGGATACAGGGTAGGTAAATATTCATCCAGTCCAATGAAATTGCATTCTGGATTCTTCTTTGCGGCATTTTCTGCCATCTCTCTGGTTTCTCTGATGTATGTACCTTTCAGATTTTTTTGAAGTTTATCATTCATAATAGTAACTTTTTTATTTCGGCAAGGCGGTATAAGTCTACCCATATATTATCCTACGAAACTTTTGAAAGATATTCGTAGGTCTTTTTTGTCCTATGCGGCATATGTTAAAGGAGATGATATGAATATTCAAGCCATAATCTCTTTTTAACCTTTTACATTGTCTTTTGAATCTCCAGTTATGTCCGAACAATCCACCTTTATGTCCTTCAATCATTCTGACATAGTGATGTATCATTTCATGAACTATCACCTCACGTAAATCTTCTTCATTCCAATCTACATTTGACGCAATCCATATATGACCAATGAGTTTACCTCTTCTTTCAATAGGATTATAAAGACCAAGAGGGGTATGCTCTTTATTCCTAATTACATGACACTTGCATGGCGGTAAGACCCCATCAAAATATTTCTTGTTATATTCTTCAAATCTAATGAGGATATCTTCTTTTTTTAACTTCATAATTTTTCTTTTTTGGGGTAAAGATTCAGTTTGACTCACAAGTTTATAGATATGGGGGTGTGTCATGGAGAGATGATGCACCCCCATATGGTTTTACTTTTCTATCATACATACTTTTCCTGACTTTTGGATCCATGCTTCGTGAGTTTTCAGTTCCTCTTCAGAGCGCAAAACCCAGCAGATGGGGGTGCGCATGGTGGATGGAATGTCAGGCTGTGTGGCATAGCCGTCAGTGTAGATGAGTGCACCATCGTATTGGGGATTCCTGGCCACAAATTCGATGAAGGGTTGGAAGTTAGTACCTCCGCGGCCCTTTATCTTGACAATCTTGCTGGCCTTCTTCAGGGTTTCCACCTGACCGAGTTCTGCATCGAACTGCACGACATCTATCTGCTGGATGCCGTATTTGAAGAAGCGGTTGATGGTGGAGTAGAAATGGCTGAGGTCTTCACTGGTAATACTGCCACTTACGTCCACACCAATGATCAGCTTCGTGGAGAACTGATGGCGGCTGCCCATCTGCTGAAATCCCGAACGGCGGTTAGGGCGCATACGGGTCAGCTGACGTTGCTGGGAGAGGATGGTGGCCCGGAAACCAGCAAGGACTTTTCTGTAGTCTATGCGTGCTTTGGTAGATGCAACAATCTGTTCCATGAGTTTGCCAGGCATGGATCCCCAGGATCTTACCTTCTTGATACTTTCATTGATCTGTGCAGCCATGAGATCATCCTGTTCCCATTTTTCAGCGATGTCAGCGATGCCTTCCTTTTGGGAGTCATTCATTTCATGACCCTCGCTGTCCTCATCATCATTCTCTTCAGATGGAACATCGGTTTGCAGCAATCTCTGAATACATCGGGCATAGTATTCGTAATGTTTGTTCTTGGGCAAACCGAAATCCTCAGGATGTTCCATCTTGATGTATTTCAGCGGGTAGGCATCGGCGATAACGCAGTTGCTGGCAAGGGCGCAGGCTAGTTTGGAACATCCGTCGGGCTGGCGGTCGTAGGGATGCTTGAGCAGTATGCGAATCATCTCCACTCTCAACCGTTCCTCCAGTTCCTTGTCCGTCATGCCGGCGCAGAGGTCAGCATGAATCTCTATCACGCCTTTACCCACTCTTATGGGGCATTTCATACTGTTGTTCACCTTCACTATGTTGTGAGTACAGCTTGCAGCGTAGAAAGTCTCTTCCCTGATAAACCAATGCATGAAGATTCCTGATATTCTTTCAGTTATTCCCATATTGATTAGAGTTTCTTTACGAATTCTGTTAGCATATTATATACGTCACGTGCATTGACCACCATGAAAGTGATGGCCCCAGGATAGTTTCCGTTCTCGAAAATGCTGGTAAAGTTGGCAAGTACCTCTTTCTTCTTCTGGCTTTCCAGCCAGTTGATATACAGGGCAAGGTTTTTGCTGGCCAGCGCTTTGTTGCGTTCGTTGAACTGGGTATTTTCCAGGAAGCGGAAAATGGATTCGTTGAGGATGGCAAACTCATGGAGCTGATACTTTTCCACGGTTTTTATCGTCTTCTCATATTTCAGCAGCAGATCCTTTCCGGTGATGACATTGTCCTTCATCGCACTCTGGATGAAAGCAGCCGCAGCTTCAGCACCTACGATTCCAGCGATGATGCGCTTATGGATGTCCTTGATGGACTCCACCTTCAGCATGATGTCTGAAACTCTTTCCCATGCTCGTCTGTCGGCAGTCTTGGTAAGTCCCTGGTACTCATGCTTCTGGTTGACGCCTTCATCCCCGTCGAGCCATGTAGGATTGTTCTGTATGAAATTGATGACCCTGGAATCCAGCTTGTTAGCAGTAGCCCAGTTGAGCCATTCTTCCACAGAGGGCTTGAACTCATAGATGTTGAATCTGGATACGAGAGCGGGATCCAGGTCAGTCAGCTGATATTCCTCTCCGTCGTTCACGGCAGCAATGATACGGCTGCCTTTAGGAAGGGCCTTGCCTGCCAGCTTGCGGTTCAGGGTCAGGTCCATCACGGTTTGCAGAATTTCCGGGCGGGCTCTGTTCAGTTCATCCAGGAAGAGGACGATCGGTTTGCCGTCCACAGGGAACCAGTAGGGTGGAGTGAAGTCTGTCTGTGCAGTGATGTTGCCCTCCTGGTCCTTGGTTTCCACCTTGGCAGGAAGACCGATGATATCACCCGGGTCCGACATCTGTCCGAGAAACAGGGTTACTACCTTGAAGCCTTCCTTCTGATAGTAGTCTGTCAGGATCTCAGACTTGCCAATACCATGTTTGCCTACGAGCATGATATTGTGTGATGCCGGTGTCATTTTCAGAGTTTCCTTCAGTTCTGCTGTATTGATTATTATTGTCATGATATGTTCTAAATTTTAATTCTTTTCTTGTTTGGGTATGATGTAGAAGTTCATCTGGTCTGTTTTGCTGTGAGCCTCTATCAGCGTTTTGAGATCCTCTATTTCTTTAGGAAGTTTTTTCTGGTATGAGCCCCACCATGCGTCCAGTATCACTCCCAGTTTGCTATTTGGCATTCTCACTTTGATGCGCAGGCGTTTCTGCTGTTCAATGAATTCATATTCCAGATCAGGATAGTCCTTCATGGCATCCTTGAAGATGGACTTAATGGCAAGTGTAGCCATTCTCTGTTCCTTGTTTTTCTTGGCAGCATCATTGAGACAGGTCTCCCAGTCGTTCAGGTATGCTTCCAGATTTTCCTTCTGGCGGATGAGCCACATGGCCACATCTGTAGCATCCTGATTGCTTACATGCATACAGGTTTCGATATTCTCATTGATGGTAGCATACAGGCTTCCTTGTTCCTTAATTAAATTCAGGGTAATTTCAGGTGAAAGCCGCACCAGTAGCTTCTGGTTACGCATCGCATACCCTTTTACCTTTTCAAGTTGGAAGTCCTGCTTGGCTATCACATTGTTGCCTATCAGGTTGTCGTAAATCTCCCCTGGAAGAGGTGCACTGACAAATTGAGGGGTTCTTTCTCTCATGTCGTTGTGCATCTTCATCATGAGGAATATTTCAAGAACCTCGTTGTTGGAAAATCCCATCGTAAGGTATCTCACTACCTGGTAGTTGATGACCTGTTTGGTATATGCTGACATCATGTGCTTCTTTTTAAAATTAGTCAAATGTGTTGTAGACGATGTCCTCGTCACTCATATTTTCTTCATCGTACTCATCTTCAGGAATGAACTGGCCTGTACGCTCGACGACATAACCTTTGACGCGGTTTTTTGTGAAGACAATCTTCTCGTTCTCCTCTACTTCTATATTGAAATATTCCGGCAGTACGAAGTTGGAGGTGCGCAGATCCAGTATGCCCATAAATAAGTCCGTTTCCAGGATCAAGTGTCCGTAGCAAGGCTCATTGTATTTGGTTAGGATGTTAGGAATGATAACCTTTCCTTGAGGATTGACGTAGCCGAACTCAACCTTGCTGTCCCATAATGCCATGTACATGCCTGCAAAAGGGTCCCACTGTAGATAGTCAAAGCGGAAATCAACCAAAACCTTACCTGTTCCGTCAGCGGCCACAATGCCGAACCCTCCGTCCTTCATGGCAGCCATGTGGGTTGTATAGAATAAGTCGTTGTCACCCAGGAAAGTGAAATCATCAAACTCAGCAGGCACCAGCACCTCACCGGCAGCATTCTTTATGCCGCGCTTTCCTGTGTCTGGATTTTGGAAAACAAAGTTGGTCCAGTTGTAAGATGATTCGAGGCGTCTGAACTGTTCTGCGATTTCTGCACTTTCCTTTTCTGAGAGCTTATCGTTGAATAACTGTTCCTTAAGCTGAGAATATTCGTTCATCTGATCTACTGTTGGTCTTGTAAGAATCTTTACTTGTCTCATAGTTTCTATATTTTTGTCAGTACCTCAGAACAATTCCTTGGTTTCTCTGAATCACGATGCAAAGGTACTATTTTTCTGTGCAAAGTATCTGCATAGAAAAAATAAATTTAATGAAAAGCGATTTTTTTTTAGAAATTAGGGTATTTCAGCTCTTTCCCAAAGAGGTGGATATGCCTGCTCTCTAAGAGTGTACAGTCTATAGGATAAGGTGTTCCTCCTTGATGATGAGACCTAAATGCAAATCATCCGATAGTCTGTTGAGGACCCTGATTTTATCCTTATTACTGATGTAGCTATATATGTACCATCCGTCTTCATAGTCTTGCCACTTTTGATTTCCATCTGTTCTCTTTTCTAAGCCTACCAGAGGATAGCCTTTGAAAAGGATGCTTTTGAATTTGGCAACTTTGTAGAGACCTATCTTTTTGAGGCATTTCTTAAATGATCCTATAGCTGTTTGGTCTAAGACGATGGTTCCATCTGGAAATCTGATGGATAGGGTTTTCTGATAGCCTTTCTTGTTATTTGCTTTTATACTTTTCTTCTGTTCTTCCATGATGATCTGTTTAACTTTCATTTTTTCAGGCAGTCCCTATGTGATTTATTCTATTTTCCCCTGGTGGTTGATATAGAGATGGGTGAGGATGCTCTCCACCTTTGACAGGGAAGAGTCTATGTCCAATGGCTCGTTATCGGAATCGGTAATTTCTTGCTTCAGCCCAGGGTAGGGAGATGTCATGCAAACTACGGCCTTGCTTGGCTCTATGAGTTCAAAGTAACCTGTGATGTGGCACTCTTGATAATCAATCACAGGATTGATGTCGATGTCAAAGTGAAAAATGCTCATATTCTTATTTGATGATGTTTATTTTTAAATGTGGGTCTATAGCATAAACGTTTTGCGTATCCAGGCAGGCAAAGGTACAGGTGATGACCGGCACCTCCAGCATGGTGTGTCCGAATATCTGGTAAGTTCCTTCGATGGGTTCAGAGTGAACCATCTCCCTCTGGTCTGCCCATACCGGACTGCCAGCTGGATAGTCACCACCCCTTATTTTGCTGCATTCAGTCAAGGCAACAATACCTTCCTCTGTGTCCAGCAGGCGGTTGATGGCTTCTACTGAAACCTCTGGCAGGAGGTACGGATGCAGGTGAAGCCAGCATGAATGCACACCGGCGTGCGTAAAGAGGACTTTGCTTTCAGGGAATGTCAAAGTATGGGCAAGCTGGAACAGCTGACTGTTTTCATGGAAAGTATCCTCATACAGCTGAGCATATTTCCAAGAATATCTATCGGATTTACTGTACAGACTATACGCCTTGTTGAAATATTGCAGATCATGGTTTCCCAAGAGCAGCGTCACTCTATCAGGGTTTGCTTTCTTGAAAGAAAGGATTTCCTGGAAATTGGTGAAGGCTTCGTCCGGGCTGATGCCTTCAAGTGGATACGGGTCCAGGTAGTCTCCTAAAAAGACGATGCTTCCCGGGAAGCGGTTGGCAGCATCCTTCCAGAAGTCTCTTCCGTGTACATCAGGAATGATGAGACAGTCCTCAGCAGATACGAGGGAGATGTCTTTGGTCAATGAATCAATTATCATAAGCGATGAATCTTTATATATATATAATAAGGTGTAGATGAACCAGCCATCAGCATGGTCATAACCCATTTTAAGTTTCACTTTCGAATTCTGGTGCAAAGGTACGCCTTTTTGCGGAAAAATAGTTTTTCGTTATACGTATAATGCATTTCCCCGGTTGCTTTTTTTATAGTACCTTTGCACCAGAAATCAGAGAACATCTCTCTGCATGATTTTACTAACATTTATACATTATTTTATTATGATAGAAACAAAAACATCAGCACAGGTAAATGAGTTTGCAATCGTAGAAAACATCTTCGGTTCACATCTCAAGGCAGTAGCCAAGGCAGAAGACAAGAAGCATTTCGCCATTATGGAAGGCAATGAGATTCTGACACCATTTGAGCTTGAGAGTCATGGCATCGCCTTCAATGGAGTAGTCTTGCTGAAGGCTGGAGACAAGATGGGCATGCTTGCCTTTGATTTGGGCAATATCTACATCGCTCCCGAGTACGACTACATCAATGAAGCAGCAGTAGGTGATGATTTCGTCTTCGAGAAAGACGGAAAGAAGGGTAGGGTCACACTCCAGGGACAGTTCATCTCTGATGATGAATTTGAGCAGCTGCCTCAGGACAAGAAGGATGAATGGGAAGATATCGGTTTCATCTTCGCCAACGACATAGATTAATTTAATCTCCTAATCATAAAAAAAAGAAGACCTTATTATATATATGGAAATATCAAGAAATCCAGCAATCGTTCGCCAGAAAAAGGAACTGTTTTTCGATGAAATAGATTTCGATCAGCAGGTTCCGCTCCCTTTAGAAGAATCCGATCTCACGATACTCCAGCTCTTCGACAGGGTATTGCGTGAAGTCACGGACAAGGGCTTCAGCCAGTCCACACTCGATCTTTGCATGCCATATATCTGCAGGTTGGCCCAGCTTCAGGCAATCACCAACCGGCAGGCATTCATCATGGCAGTATGCATGAATTTCAGTTTGAACATGAGCATTACCCTCAGAGCAGTAGCCAATATGCTCGATACCACCAATATGATGCTCATGCACTGGATGCCGGACTTCCATGCGCTTTGTGAGAAAGAACTGTTGGAGAAGATGGAGAGAAGGATGGGAAGGATGGATGAATATGTGATTCCGGCAGATGTCCTGGAGGCTTTCAGCAACAATGAAGTATTCGTGAAAAAGACCTCTAAGGTGGAAAATTCGCTGGAACTGATTTCTACCCTTTACCATTTGTTCAAACTGAAGAGTAGGTCGTATATAGATACCGAAGTCTTCGTCAAGAAGTTTACCCGCCTTCTGGACGACAATATGCATCTCCCCATTGTGTCCAATCTAAACAAGCTGGAGCTTCACTCCATCAAGTCAGAAGTCATCTTGCTGCAGCTCTGCCGTTTTCATGTCATGAATTCCATGACCAACGTCCCTTTGGGACAGATAGTCGATCTGTTTGAAGAGGGCAAGGACCGCAATATGATAGTATATGGATTACTGCAGGGCAATCATGAGCTGTTCCAGCGAAAGCTCATCACTTTCGGGTGTGCCGATGGCATCAAGGACAAGGAAGTCTTATGCCTTACCGTCAAAGCCCGTCGCCTGCTTATACCAGAGTATAAGCTCAGGGGGATGACTACCCTGTCGGCAGAGATTACCAGCCATAAGGATATCGTTTTCAAAAATCTCTATTACAATCCATCCGTGGAGCAGCAGATACAGAGATTGCATTCACTGCTGGAGGAGAAGAATTTCAGGATGGTTCAGAAGCGATTGCAGGAACGGGGCTTTCACAAGGGCATCGCCTGTCTCTTTTATGGCTCACCTGGCACCGGAAAAACCGAAACCGTGCTTCAGCTTGCCAAGTCCTCCGGCAGGGATGTGATGCAGGTAAGCATGTCTCAGATCAGGAGCAAGTGGGTGGGAGAGAGCCAGAAGAACATCCAGGAAGTCTTTGCCAGTTACAAGGAGCAAGTCAGAGCAAGCAAACTCTGTCCCATCCTGTTGTTCAACGAGGCAGATGCCATCATCGGCAATCGGATGGAAGTCACTACCTCCTCCGTTGACAAGATGGAAAACAGCATTCAGAACGTGATTTTGCAGGAAATGGAGAATCTGGAAGGCATCATGATAGCCACCACCAACCTGGAGCGTTCTTTGGATGCAGCTTTTGAACGAAGGTTTCTCTATAAGATAAAGTTTGAAAAACCTTCCCTGCAAGTTCGCACCCAGATCTGGCAGAGCATGCTGCCGGATGTAGATGAAGCCACCCTTTCCTCCATCGCCTCGCAGTATGAATTCTCAGGCGGTCAGATAGAGAACATCGCCCGCAAGGCACTGGTAGATGATCTGCTGTTTTATTCTTCCGATATAAGTAATAAAGAGCGGATTTCTACGTTCTGTAGACAGGAGGTATTATCAAAGAATGTTATCAAGGGGTTTAGCCTCTGAACTAACTTAATGACACAACTTAAAAATGACGTGATTATGAACAAGGGAAAAAGAAAAGAAAACCAGGTAAAGATTAAGGTTGTAACAGAAGCCTTTTACGGAGTCTGCTGTCATGGCTGTGGCAGTGAGGGTAGTGAAAAGGAGCATGAAGTGATGGTATCCCAGCGAGTTTACAATGCCCTGAAGGAAATCGGAGAAGACGAAGTTACCAGTGAGGATGTAGAGGAGGCGATAGAGAGTGGCAAGCGCAACTTGAAGAAACTTCATAAACATCTGGGAGATCTCTTTTATGAGATGGTGGCGCATTACTGGCTCTATGAGTCAGATCACAGCTATATAGATGAGTCTTTGGAATGTTACATTCTCGACGATATCAAGAACGGTCTTTATGTGGAAGAAGATGATGATGATGTTTACGATTATTGGGCAGATGAGGATGATACCAAAGATGATGACAATATAGATTCCTACAGATTACACAAATACGGGGAATGGGTATTGGATGGTACGCATGACAATGACTTTGTAGCCGAGAGAATAGGCTGTGATATTTCAGATATCAGAGATGAATATGATGTGGAATATACGATTTTCCTGAAGAAGGAGGGTGAAGAAAATGAAGTAGAATAATTCTATAGAAATACTTTTCACCAAAATTGTTTTGCTTTGTTAATGATCAATTAAATATCTGGGAATGACTATAATTTCAATCCCATAAATTTGGAAATTAACGCAAAACAATTTTTGTGGAGAAATATTCGCATATATTTGGGTAGATGGGGTGAGTCTTGAGACCGGACCCCATCTATTTTTGTTTAATATATGTAGGTATTATAGCCATTGCATCGTAATGCCTTCAATGATTTTGAACGGTAATTACCATGCCCGAATGACAGCAGACAGAATAAAAATCTCGACAATTAATTTTAATTGTCGAGATTTTTATTGTTATGTTCCCAATTACACAGAAGCCTTTTATATATCTTCTATTGTTACGTCAAATTTTATATCCTGGTTCCTGCAGATGTCTATTTCTGTATCGTAGGTGATAGTGGATAGATTGTACATCTTTCGCTCACCTGGAGCGTTGTAGATAAACCATCCGTTCATAAAACCACCGTCAGGATAGATACATAGTTTCTTTCCAGCACATTCAAATGTGAGGACACGCCAATGCGTTAGACTACGTCTTGGTGCTGAAACGACAGGGGAGAGAGTACCTTCTATTCCATCCTCGTATTCCAATCCCTCAACCAATTCGTTTGCCAGGTTTCCAAGCCATGAGTCACGGTCTTCTGACGTAGGCTGGTTGGCTGTAAGACTATTCAGTCTTCCGTCACTATAGTATCGCTCAACCAAGAACTTTAAACTATAAGGAGAACCAATCATCTTAATGAAGTACTTGATAGTTTGTGTACACAAGATGATGGAGAGGATGCTCTTCATGTGCTCATCTTGATATGACACATTTACTATAGATTCTCTGTTAGCCTGACAATGAGCTACAAATGACTGAACAATCTGTGAAGCTCTATCGTAGATGATATCAGCAAGACCAGATGTCTTGATGATTGTTGGGTCACCATCCACGAGTTTGAATATCTTCGTTGTAGCATCCACAATATCCGTCTTTATAAACTTTGCTTTGCTTGCGAAGTTATTGGTACGGATATAGTATATGGTACCATTTCCCCACTTGTCATTCATTGTGATATGGTTAGGGTTGTTTGTAAAATACAATCTACCATCAATGTATGCCAAAGGGTATAGTCCATTTCCTGTAAACGGATTCTTTATTTCCATTACTTCGTTTGTCCATCCCTTAACAGAGCGGATCATGCTCATCGCCGGAGTAGGTATAGCTATATCAGTATTCTTTACTACGCAGAAAGATGTCTGCTGGCCATGAGGAGCAAAATAGTTAAAGAACTGACCTTTCCAACAATGGTCTGTGCCTTCATACTCCCAGTTAGCATAGTCATCATCAACGAAAATGAACTTTTCGTTCTGTGACAATGCAAATGTACGTTCCATCTTGGCAAGAGAAGTTTCTGTAGCACTTTCTCCGAATACACTCAATACAGCATTTGGCAGAACTTTTCTTGCAGAACGTTCCTCTTCAATCCATGCCTTTGCTGCATCTATATCGATATGATTGATGTAGTGTAGGGTGAACTTGTCAATCAAAGCCTCCTTGTTACCTGAACGGATTGCTGCCTCAATGATAGTATAGGCACGTTCTATTGCCGACTTCATCAAGTCCATAGCTGCCAACTGGTTAGAATAGCCGGAACCGCCAGGATTGGCATCAAAGATACATATATGTCCATTAGGTGTAATGGTAAAGTCGAGGTCTGTACGCTCAACATTCAATTCCTCAGACAAGGCTCTTGCAAAGAGCAATCCAAGAGTGATGAGCAGATCTTCTTCTTCATTACGACTATTAATCCAGTCGTTCTGGAAATGGCGTATTCTAATCTCTGTATAATCAGTTTGTATGGTATCACCCAAAACTACGTTTCGCTTGATGTAATCAGTACTGCCACATCCCAAACACTTATTCGGTTTCGGACCTTTTTTCACGAGTGCAAAGTGATAATCTGGCTTATCCGTATCTTTTGATGCGATAGGATTCATTTCGTTTGGCAGCTTATCAGGGTCACTTGATGAGGCTGCAGGCCAGCTTTCAAGTACGGTCTTTCCGCATTTGGTACAATGACAATAGCCGAATCCTGTACCTTCATTATAATACAGTATCTGACCGTTGCCGCTTTCTCTACTGCTACGGGTATCAAAAAGGTGTGGCTCAATACGATCCTGCTTCCATTCATCAGCTCCAATCAACTGAGCACTTACACGAGTATATACATTCTGGTCAAGAATTCGACTTGCCGATTCATTCATGTCTGGGATAAATTCTGCTGGTTGCAATAGGTCGAGTTCTGTGCTTGCACTAACTCTCCATTTCTCTAAAGAGTCCAATTCCTCTTTTGTATCAATCACCACTTGCTCACGGTTGAAGTACAGCTTTTTGAATGTTACTTCTGGTTTGAAGAAGTTGGTGTATCTGATTCCACGCACGATTCTTACCATACCGTCTCTTGCAATAGGATTGCCCGGTGCATATTGAGACAATGCAGTACGAAGAGGGTATGATGGGTTCGATGGTGTAACCAGTGTATATGATGTCTGTGATGAAGCATTTATATCAAACTCTACCACGTTCACTGGCATATTGGCATTTGGCGTAAAGCGATGAGTTGCCCAATATGAAAGCAAACGGGATGCTAATGGTTCAATGAACTTCATTTCAAAGAATGCCTGTTGTCTTGCACTCTTTGCCTTCTTGTATGGTTCTGCATAATCCTGAATGCGCAATTCCAGTTCAGAATAGCATTTCTCGTTCATTTCACGAGCTTTGGAAACGACATACTGAGGCGGACGGCTACTTAAGATTGTGCCGTCTAACAGAATTCGAATCTTTCTTCTCAAATCATCACTCAGCGACTCGCTGCATTTATTGTTGAATGCTTCATAAGGTGTACCAGTCTCGTCACCCAATCCATCCAATGGGCTAATAGGAGCATTATCAGCCTTTTTCTTCACCTTGAAGTGGTTGCTCTCACCATCAGGAACAATTTTATAATTAGTATAGTAACTGATTACTTGCTCAGTGATGCTGCCACCAGCCATTCCAAAAACACCAAACTCTCTAATGAGGAAAGAGTTAATATGACGTTGAATCACCTGGGTACTATTCAAATCAACAGTAGGCGAATTGACGTTGCGCATGATGACATTCTCCATCGGATTCAGCAATGTCCTTATACCTACAGCATCAGATCCACACAGTGTGACACAGGCACTACGAACCTGGCCGCGTCGTCCACTACGACCGGCTCTCTGTTTATAGTTTGATGGCATTGGTGGAACAGAAGTCATCATCACTAATTCCAAGTCACCGAGGTCAACACCCATCTCCATTGTTGTAGAACAAGCAAGGATGTTGAGTCTATGATCCTTGAAATCTTCTTGTACCTGGCGACTAATCATCTTATCCACCTGTGCTGTATGCTCAGCCTGAATGAAGAGTTGAGGGAATTGATGAATTTGAAGAAGACGATCAGAGAAAGAACCGTTTTCTCCCCATAAATCATGATTCCAGAGTATCTTACGATTATCTTTTGCCCATTTTTCTATCACCTTATCAGCAGGATTAGGATTCATGCTATGATTATGATAAGGGTAGGGAGCCCATTTTTCATGAAACTCTTCTTTCAAAGCTACTGGTTCGCCGCCGATGACGTATGGCGAATAACCATGGAAAGTAATCTCTACAGGGCGCAGACATTCTACGTGATGTCTGCTACCAGACTGATTTGTGTCACACAAATATACATCCTCATAGAGTTTGAAACCAAGTTTGGCAAGATTCAAACGGTATGGTGTTAAATGTATATCATCTATAACCTCGTCTTTATCCTTTACTTGATGATGTATTTCTTCATCATAGTGTGTACTATGTTCCAATAAACGATTTTTCTCAGTGAGTTCTTTCCACATGCAATCAATAACGCTCTGAATGTCAAGTTTATAACTGACGATAGCATTTGTTATAGATATATGCTTTTCCTCCGCTATAAGTTTAGCAAGCAGGCGTATAATACGTGACTTGTTGCTTCCTTTATCTTTGATTTCTGGCTTGTGAACAGGACGACGTTTTGCCTTTTGAGTTGCGAAACGTACACACTTGAAGATGTCAATAGGATCATTGTCTTTCATCTTAAGAAAAACAGATTCATTTGAACGTACCGTCAGATCAAGGAATATTTTCATAAGGGCATACCAATCCTTCTTGGTAATTTTATTTTGATCAGATAAGAGTCCGTTGAATCTTTCTATCTCATCAGGAAGGTTGTCTTCCAATGCCGATTTTAAGTCTTCATAGAACGATGTGAAAAGTCCCATTGTTTCTGGAGCTGCGGCAGTCAAAGGTCGTTTCGCCAGATATTCTACCATGAGGGATAGAATATATTTACGTTTCGTCTCTGGTTTTATATTGCCATCTTCATCAAGTTCTGGGCTCAGTTCAGAGCGTTCGGCAAACTGCTGACAAAAAATATCTGCCAGCCTATCATTGATAAGCACGTCTAAAATGTCCTGCCATGACAAAAACTGCTTAGGCTTCTCTTCATTGAGCAGTGCCTGAATAGCTTCTTCATCGCTACCTTCAAGAATGTCCAGTTTTTCTTCAGCCTTCTTGTGCTGAGGGTCTTTTCTGCCTGTAGTATCGTAAATATTTTCGAAGTGCTTAATAGCCTCTTCCTTTGTCATACTGCCAGCAGTAGCCATTCGGCATAACTCATGATACAAGGTGCCATAAACCCACAGACGTTCTTCTTCCAGGTTCTGCTTGATAGTACTGCGAGCAGCCATCTGGCGACTATCCACAAAACTGATATATTGCTGACCCTTATGCAAATATATCTTAGATTCATCTTTTGGCTTTCCATCTGTCATCAAGTCGAGAGTAGAAGGAGCTATCAATCTGGAGATAAAATCTGGAGCAACACGGAACTTCTGAAGTTTCTTAGCATCTTCTTCATCAGTTTGTATCACATCGGCATTGTCTTCGTCCTGCTTTGCCTGTTTTGTCAGCTTCGCACCACAATAAGGGCATTGGCAATGAGCATTGGCTATGATTCTCCAACCTTTTGGTGCCGGATTGCTTGCAGTAACATTCAGCAGTCTGTTACCCTTGATAATATAAGGTATATTGTTGTCATATTCTGCATTCTCACTTTTTGTAGTACCAAATACATAGAGAGTTTTGCCTGTATCTTCTGTGTTGTCAAGATTGAACATATCGCTATCATCCATAGTAATAGGCTGATAGCCAATGCCGTCATCATACTTCACTTCTTCAGCAATGGCAACATACTCACCGCAATGCTTACAACGGCTCATTTCCAATAAGGGTGCATCGTCTTTGCTTCTCTGTCCCGATTTGTTCTCCAAATAGACACGGAAACTACCATCCTCGGTATAGTGTGAGTCTTCAAGATCAACATACAGGCCATGGTTTGGTACACGGTAGAAGTAATGAACTTTCACACGCAAGTCTTCCAAGCCCATATCTTCTGCTTTTTGGCACATCTCGTCCAGTCGCACCAGCTTCTCCTCGATAGTCTCACCTTCCGTTATCAAGTCATCGAGTTTGATATATCCGTCATGATTATCATTGATAAGCTTAAGCCAATACTCCTTGTCCTCCTCAGGAATGACATCGATGCCTTTACGCTTGCCATCCACATATTTCACCTGGTTAGTTTGTAATCCGGTGATCCTGGCAATGAAATTCTTCAGTTCTTCCTTGGCATTCTCGCTACCATTTCCGATGGTAGCGGATGACGTAGCAAATCGTACCTCGTCAGTAGTCACACCATAGGCCATAAGTATACGTCTGATTAGCATGGCAATCTCTGTGGCTCCTGCACCAGTATAGGTGTGAGTCTCATCCAGAGCTATCCATCTCAGTGTACCTTCGCCTTCTTCTTCCTGCTTTTCATGAATCAGCTTTCTATCCTTATCACGCAGCAAGATGTATTCCAGCATGGTTGGGTTTGTCAACAGTATATTTGCTGGATGTTGACGCAATTCGGCACGAGTGGCTATGACATGAGGGTATTTCTCTTCTATGACATTTCCAGCTTCATCCCTGGTTATACCCCGGATGGCATCAATCTTACGGAGAACTTTTTTGTAGTTCTTATCCTCTTCATTAGGCAGAAACTCTGGCATATCACCATTGTAAACAGCAAAAGTGAGATTTGTTCCTGCCAGCAGTTTTTCCATACGTGCCTTCTGATCCTCCATCAACGCATTGAGAGGGTAGAGGAAGATTGCCTGTACCTGTTCACGTATATGATGTTCTATCAGATCCTGCACAAGAGGGAGCATGAAACACTCAGTCTTACCCGAACCTGTTCCTGTTGTTACAACGATACTCATATTCTTGCCATCAGGAGTCTTCTCCTTTAACAAAGTCTTCCAACACTGATATTGGTGCTCATAAGGTGGAAAGTAAGTATCTGAATTAGGCATACATTTCTGCCAGAGTGTACCCACCATTTCTTTAGCCTCGGCTTCGTGTTCTGGATAAACAGTCTCGTAGCTGTTCATGCATTGTACCAATGGCATGGCATCCTTAGGAGCGAATACCTCAGGGATTATCATCTTCAACTGATTGATATATCCCTTTTGGCTTTCGTTCCTTGCTTCACCGCACCACATGGCAGCAAGAGTTTTCTCTACTGCTGTGCGGTTATTCTTATATAGATCTGCAAATCTGAATTTTTGCTTCATATCTCGATATTCTAATTTTCATTTGAAACTATAGCGTGACTCATCTCGCTAAATTTGTATCTGCACTCATCATAGTCTTTCAGAAACTCTTTCAAGTTTTCATATTTTCCCAAAGCATCTGGGTTATCTTGTATGAGTTTGAGAGCCTTATCTGCAACTTCCTCTATCTTTGGCCAGACATCAAAAGTCCAGTATCTTTTAAGAAACTCTTTTAGACAACTCTCCTCTCGTTCATCCGAACATTTTGGCGTCTTCAGAAAGAATGCAGTTACAGTTTCCTTCATCTTGCTTACCTCGTCAGCATCTTCTGACAAATCTTCAATCTGCCTGCTCCACGTTTCTCTTGGTAAAAGCATCCAGTCGAAGTGGAACTCTACGGCAAACTGATACAGATTTTCAATGTCGGTATCGGTTAGCTGATAACCACGCTTCTTGACAATAGGGAGAAATATATCTCCAATTTGTCTGCCTGCTTTCACCACTTTTATGAGTGGATTGAAGAGGAAGAAGTACGTCTTATGCTCAGCCACTATCTCAAAGCAATATAATGCATCGACCACTATCTGCGATTTCTTACCTCCCCAACCAGACTTTACCTTTTTAATATAAGGTAAGGCATAATGCCGTGGAAACGAATTGGATTTCATGCTTTGGAATACGATGCCGTCACCTGATAGTTCGTTGCTGTTAGCTACAGCCATAGGATCCGTCTTGTAGTTCCATGCATATAAATCTTTTGGCGCATCCAAAGCCTTTGAAATATATACTTTCAGATAATTCAGAGGAAACTCTTCTGTAAGTTCATCTGCTGGCATTGCTAATTTGTAGTTATCTACAGAAAGGTTAGGGTCATTGAAGGTAGGGAAACCATAGAACAATCTACTGCTCTTTTTGATTTGATATTCCTTCACGCCATTTTCTGAGAAATCTCTTATCGAGAACTGGTTACAGTTGATGAGAGGAATATGTATATCCTCTTCTTTGTCCGCATATTCTACAATATGGTTTTGTCCTTTTTCGTCCTTTTGTGAAAGTTCTCGCAGAAGAATAGGTCGATATACGTCCACCAGTATTTGTGCCTGGTCATTTCCTATTTTCAGCTGTTTGGTATCAGGCTCACGCACATCCAGTAACTTTTCAAAGTTATCTTGTATGTCATCCACTCCTTCCAAAGTTGTGCAGATACGCATGTGCTCGAAATCACGCCAGATAGGCAGCTGACAATCATCTGTAGGTACGAATGGCATATAGTACACCTTCAACTTGATGATGATACTATTTATGGTTATTCTTATCCTTATAACACCTTGTTTGGGTTCTGTCTCTTCTTTCCATTCTGCATAATCTCCCCTTTTTGTCCACTCTATCTTATAGTCCGTTATAGGTGTACCTTCCATGTCGTGGTCTGATCTATAGTGCCATACCTTTAATCCGCTACGTCCAAAGAGTACCGGCAAATCGTCTTCTTGCATTGCAGCTTCATCGTAGTCTTCATCCAAATATCTATAGCGTACAAAAAAATTTTCTTTGTACTTAATGGTCTTTAGGTATTTTTTAATGATGACTTGGTATAGTCCATTGCGGTTGAAGAAGGGTGGCAATATCTCCTTGCCATCCGGACCAACCAGTATAACCTTATCATTGATAGGGCACCAGCAATAGTCAGTACCGCATTCTTCTCCATTTCTATAATGCGCATACACCACTGGCAACTCTCTGTAAGGTTCAGCAAGATGATAGGCCGAAGAGAATATCACGGCTGTTGCAGCCTGTGCATTCTTTCTCGTGCTGAATTTGTTGCTTGTCTTAGGCAAGGCATAAACCTGCATATAGTCTGCCACATGAAGTTCCTGCACAACTCTTGTTACGGCATTGCTTGTGCCGTCTGCCTGATTCTCGTCATATTTCATCACCATCTCTACCTTGTCGAAATGGCACACAGGAATGTTGGTATAGGTGTTCTCGTCGATTTTGTTTACCGACAAGAACCCCGTCTTTTCACTTCCCGTATTGTCATATTTAAACAGTGGCTCCTCTGCTTTATCTAATTTCTGTACATAGCGACCATTATCCTTGAATCGCAGATAAAAGCGTATTCTGCCCACTTCCTCAGGATGTTCAATTCTCCATTCCGGTTTCTGCAGTCTGTCGTAGCCTATATATTGTTTTTTACCTCCACCAATCTCTTCCGGTTTCAGTTTTACTCTCAGGTGGCGAACCATCTGGTTTCTGCTTGCAGTATAGGCAATCACCCATTCAAAGTCAAATTTATTTTTCTTAGCCGCCTCGTCAGCTTCCAGAATCTTGTGGAGTAACTGCGGTATGCAGGTTTCTTCACGATTCATGTCTTCCTTGGAAAAAGGAGCCTCTTTTTCCTTGCTGAGAATACAGTCCAGGTATTCATAGAGACTATGCTTGCGTGCTATTGATTCTTGGAAGGCAACAGCACGGTTACGGTCTTTCAAATCATCCAGTTCTATTTCTTCGCCATGGAAGATCTTGCAAAGCTGGGGTAGAAGAGCATCATTCTTATCTCGTTTCAGCTCTGCTTGTACAGCCAGTCCACCCAACACCTGCAAAGATTCCAGCCATCGAAGTGAAGGCCTTTCCGGATTAGTAGATGCATTATAAACAAAGGTTTTGACATCAATTTTTGCCAATTGGTACAACTTCTTCAATTCATCGGTGGTAAGGGTTATCACCTTGTTGTCGTCCATGGTGTCAGCACCCTTATAAAAGCGTTTGTACCACTCTGCTAGATACATCACCAATATAACGGCGAAATCCTCACTTAGCAGATGATGATAATCATTACTATGTGAGGATATACTGTTTGCTATAGCCGTTTCAAGGATATAGAACTGCTCTAAAGAGAGTCTGAGCTCCCAGACGTAGGGACGACCTACGTCTATTTGCTTTCTAAGTTGCTCTTGACACTTAGGTAAGCATGCCAGCAGTTTTTTATCCTCTTCTGTATATGGAGTTGTTGCCATAATCCTTATTCGTTTTTATAACGTATTCCTTTATATTTTCTTTTTAACTCTTCCAAACTCATGCAGTTACCTTTACCTCCCTGTCCATGATGAATCATCCTATGGCAGTTGGCACAAAGTGGTACAAGGTCGGTTTGAGAGTTCACTGGATGTTCTCCTTCTGTTTGTGAGAATGGTTTGAGATGGTGAATCTCAATATATTCGTCATCAATGTCGTATGCCTTATGGAAATCAAAACCACAACATTCGCAGAAGATGTGTCCTCTATGCAAAGCCTTGTAATAGTTGATGCAGGCTTGTCGGAGAATCTTGTTTCTCTTTCTGAGTTCTGCTGGTTGTGCTTCGCCAGCTTCACCTTCCAAGTATATGGTGTTTTCCACCGTTGGTTGGGGTGTAATAGGCTTATCTGTCACCATCGTACTGGAAGAATGATTGGTATCAATATATTCACCATAGACCGGCATCGGCACAGCATTTGCATTCAGGGCTTTCAAGAATAGCCGGTACCATTTCAGAACCTCTGTGTATCGTGGTTCCACACTCATGTCGAGATTCTTCAAGATAGGGTGCGTCTTGATCTTTCTGCGAAATTCTTCTACGTCATCTATTTCTGTAATATCGTAGATCGACTCGTATTTGGTACCAAAGTAGTCATTGAGCGTATTGGGTATAATACACTCTGCCGTTTCAACGGTCAGACTTACTTCTTTGGCATCACCATCAAAGCGTTCCGATAGATAACTTCGGAATACTCTGCCAAGTTGCTCGTATGTGAAATCACTTTTGTTTGCCACTTTGTTTCTATTTTTGAATATCAGTTATTCCTGCTTTTTCTTAACCTCCCAATGACCACTATAGCCGCTACCAACATATACGATATGTGGCATTTTTATGATGTGACGTTTAATAGTCCTTGATGTCAAACCAGACTGTGCTGCCAATTCTTCTGTAGATATTTGGGGATATACAGCAACTTGGCGCTCTATCCAAGCATCCAAATCTTTTCCTTGAGTGACATCTTGAGTGACATCTTGAGTGACATCTTGAGTGACATCTTGAGTGACATCTTGAGTGACATCATCATTCTCCATAATATTTGCCTCTATGCCTGGATGAGATTCCTGCCAAGCTAAGATCATATTAGGGAATGTGACAGTAAACTGGGCACGATCAGAGAAGAAGGTTGGAAGCATTTTTTCCTCAAAGTAGGGAAGGGCTTTAATCGGATTAATAATCTTGCCCATTCCCGAACCTTTACGCTCCATATAACCCAACTGAGCAAAATTGTCGGCGATAACCGGATTGCGTCTTACTGAAGGAATGTCTTCTAAGTTCATTGTTTGGATAAGTCTTCCTTCTGGCATGGAACCTGGAGAATATATCACCATACGGTCGTCATACATATCTACATGCACCTCGCTGCCTTGAATCAGATAGTCACGATGTGCCAAGGCATTCACTACTACTTCCATCACACAACGTTCCATGTATTCAGGAATCTCGATGCGCTGCATTGGTTCCTTGTACCAAAGTGTACGGTTGTTGCGACGAATAAAGGACATGGTGTCTTCAAGAAGAGTTACAAGTCCGCCTGTAATCTCTGCGCTGTCGAGAGCATCGATGCTTCCTCCTGCTTTTGTCTTGCCGTTCCATCTTGTGCAGAACACACGGCTTTGGCGCAATGGACATTCGTCTGCCATCAACAGACCGGCATAGGTAAGTATTCCCTTATTGTCAACCAAGCCAAACGAACGGTAAAGTTTTTTATCGAAGCTCAGACCATTCCAGGCATAGTAGCGGCTGCGAAGCTTTGAAAATGCATAATCTTCAAAAATTTCATCGCTTGGGCGTGCGTCGAATGAAGAGTTACGACCTCTTAGTACCAAACGCTTATGTTCGGTACTATCTGCCACAACCGATTCGTTGCCAATGCGAACAAAGGTTTCAAGAACGCTATCGCCTATATAATAATAAGGTGTATCTTCACCTCCATGTACTTGAAGAATGAGCAGTTCTTTGTCTTCTACACGCTCTATCTTCAAGTCGATTTGAGGCATTGGGTCTATACGCTCCTTTATTTTCTGACTGATAAATTCTGCGTCAGCCTTGGCATTATCCAAACCTGTGATAGTGTCATCATCGGCAATACCAAACAACAGGCAACCGCCACCTCCGTTGGCAAAGGCGCTGACGCTCTTCAGCCAACTTTTCACTTTACGGCGTTCTACCTCTTGCTTTTTGTCGTATTCGGTAGTTTCACCTATATATTTTGCTATGTCCATATTTACTTTATATTATAATTGTACTTTATGCCTCTCAGTACCACTTTTAGTACCGCTTAACTGGTACTGGAGTTTCTCTTAGGTGGTACTGGAGTATCAAGTAACTGACACCGTAGTAACACTTATGTGGTACTGATAGGGTACTCTGAAGGCATGAATCAGACACTCCAATTGATGTGCTCCTCATATTTATCGAAGTCCATTTTGGAGTCAGCTCCTACCTTTTCGAGCATCAGTCTTATCACCTCTTGTTCCTCAGGAGGAAGAAGAATGTCACCACGTCTGCGCTTGAAATATTGGTTGCGTCCGAAGTGGAGGATGAGGGTAGTCATGAACTGGTCATACTGCTGTGGGTACATCCGCTTTTGAAAATTGGTAAATCCTCTGGCGAATATCACTGGCTTTTTATCCCGATAGTATGTGCATGCCTCGTCCTTGCTGCATCTGGTCGGATTGATCAGACGCAGATACTCTGCATTCTGCTCAAGCATCATGGAGTAGGCTGTCTGATGTAAACAAGTAGCTGCCATAGGGCAGCTACTATGCTCACATACAGGATAGTCTTTTGGTAGAGACGTATATTCTTTCTTTGACATAATCTACACTGTTGTTGAAACCGACTATATTATGATGCACTCGACAGGAACTTAATCCATTGGCTTAATCAGCTGTTCGATATACGCAATCTCATCTTCTGTAAGATTATACTTTGCGTACAAATCCGCATCTGTCCAAGGACGTGAGAAATCCTGCAGTGGAACAAATCTAAACTTATCTTTAGAAAGATTTATCGAAGATACTGCAGTTAACAACATAAACCTAGCAAATTTTGTTGCTAAATAGCTTCTGAGGTTGTCTGCTTCTTTCTCTGTTTCAAATTTTCCTATTATAAGATAAGAATCAGTGCAAATTGTACCTGGTTCAAGAGTCTTCAAGCTTGATAAAACTTTCAATTGTCCATTTTTGTCAGGTTCTCCAGCATGTTCGCAAGTGACTTTACTTATTGTGACTTTCCATGCGTCAACATATTCTTTATTGTCTTTGACTATATCTGGATTTACATAATATATTCCCTGACTGGTCATAAGGCGAATTAAACCTTCAGATGGGAGAAGTTCGCCTCTAACATTTGAAGAAGGACCAAAAGGATTACGAGATAGCATGATATCAGCGACAGTTTTTGTCCCATCCGTAACTGCAGTGTCTATTATATTTACTGCTTCATTATATCTAACTATAACATCGTATTGATCAAGATTCCTCTTCTTAGTAGAGCTATGACCTGCCATGATATTTGTAAATGTGCATTTGCCGTTATAATTCTTTCTCCAGAGAAAATAACAGATACCTCCTCCAATGCTGGCAGTTGGGAACAAATCCTTGGCATTCACATAATCATATATGTATTCCATTCGTTTGTCAATTCTTGTATTTTCTCTGAAATCATCAAGGCCTTTTCCTCCAGCAAACCACTTAGATGGCATAATCAGAGAGATTGCAGCTGGTGATATTTTCTTTGCAGATTCAACAAATAATTGATATATTGGAGATGCAGATGCCTTTGAACCACCATCCATTACTTGATATGGCGGATTTCCCACAATAGCTTTAAACTTCATATTATTAATATCTTCGTTTTCTGATTTTGGAATTGATTTATATACATGCCAGAAATCGTTTCCACAAACGATGTCGTTTTGGAATATTTCAGGCTTTGCACGGAGGACGTTTATCATGTCGCACTCCAATGACTCACGACCATTATAAAAGTATATCTTGTCATCTTTGGTTACATGCTCGTCAGCAGCTTTAATTACACCTGCCGATACGAGGTCTGTTACAGGCACTTCATGCTCATAGCAACGAATATTCATGCGGATGTCCGTACGGAAACCTGCTAATGTTCGTTTGGTAATGCTTACAGCCATCTTAGTACGGCATACAACAAAGATATTGTCCTGCAACACATCCTTCCAAATTTCGAGATCGTTACCTGCCTGGCGATAATACTGTTCTGCGTTCTGGCTTTTGCCACGCTCGCCAGTGAGATGGATGTTGCGATAATTTGGCTCCTTGGCACCCTTGAAGAGAGAGTAAGCCATATAAAGAGGGTAAAGACCAGTCTTTGAGTTGATTTCAAGAATGCGAGAATTGTAATCACCGAAAATATCCTTGGTAATCTCGTTGGTGAAATGCAATTGATTGTTATCATCCACCGTTACACCTACAGGTCTTGCAGCGTTAACATTTTCTCCATACTTATTCTCTTCAGTATAAGGCGCAACAAAATCCTCATCCCAGAAGCACCAGCCGCCAACAGTATCGCTCATGTGCATGTTGACAACACGCCATGGAGTAAGCACGGTCTCCTTGTCAGGATTGTGGAAGTAAGAGAAGATAGTAGCAATTTTAGCAATACGATCTTCTGTATTGAGATTGTCAGCCTCCTTAACCATTTGACGTATGCGCTTGGCAGCACCTGTAAAGATACTACGATCGAAACAGTCTTTCAGGATATTGAACGTTTCCTTGGTAAAGCCCTTAGGCATAAACTCTTCCCATGAAGCCTGGTCAACAATTTCTTCACTGGCAAAGTTGTCAATAGTTATCTCTTCTCCAGCTTCATCATTGATTTCTGCACCATATACCAACAAAGGAATACGGATAGCCACGCCACGGAGCACAGACATACGGGCTCGTTTTTCCTTGTTCTCTTCGTCACGTTTTTTCTTTGCCTCGTCAGTTTTATCATCCTTTTCTTTGTTCTCCCATTTCTTCCAAAGCACAGGATTGGTGAATGAACACCATTCGCCGTTCAGCTGCTGGGTATGGCTGACAAAAAGGTATGGGAATAGCTCAGAAGGAGCACACATCACTTCATCCCATCCCTCATCTTCTGTCATAGGCTGACCATTATCGTCAAATTCGGCTGCCATAGAAGGGCGCGAAGGAAGAACTTCACTTGAAGATAGATAGTAGATGTACTTGACCTGCTCTGCGTCTGCATCCCCTAAACCATTCTTGTTGATATTGATCTTCTCTGGTTTCCAGGCATTTGGCATAGAACCCAGAAGGTCGTGTACATCGCCAAGAGCCTTCTCCTGCTCAGGACTGAGATTCATCAGTTGATCAGGATTATAAAGCGAGTTGTCGGCATAGCCACTACGCACGGCACGCTCGATATATACATTAGAGAGTTTCTCGAAAATCTGATTAGCAGAGAAGTGCTTACCCATCTCACCTTCGTCCATTGAAAGTACAGGGCAGAGCTTGATGAAGGCGGCAAGATGTTCTTCCTCCTTCTTCTGAGTAAGCTTCATCTGCTTCTTGCCCTTCTCTGTTTGGGCATAGACTGCCATCTTTGCAGTTTCAGCTACAGCCGTAAGGGCACGGTCTGGTGCAAAGTCAAACACATAGCAGTCTGACTTCTGACGGCCTTCAAGTACAGCATGTGTCTGCACACGGAAAATAGTCTGCATGTAGTTGGCAGCAGGAGTATTCTCTGAGCCTTTCATACAGAGCACGGCAGTCCATTCAGGAACACTTACACCAGTGGTAAGCTTTCCACAAGAGAGGGTGATAGTATAATCCTTCTTTGTGACATTTTTCTTGGCATTGCCACGGATGTTATCCAATACATCAGCCAAAGCACTGCCATTCTTATCCTCGATATTGCCGTCACCGGCAGCATTGATGATGTGGAATATTTCGTTAAACACCTCATGTTTGCGAAGAAGCTGTTCGAGAGCAGCAGCTTCTTTCACACCAGGCAAGAGCCAGAAGGTGTGGCGGAAGTGCTCACGGAAATTCTCTGTTGAGAAAGGGTAGAGACTGGTGTCGGATTCTTCTACAAGTTTATCGAGGAAGCGATTGATAGCCTTCTCGTGTACGAACTTGTCGATTTCCACTTTATCCAATTCTGCCTGATATTCAGCCTTCTTTACAACATTAGGCTCATTGTCTATCAATTTCTGTAACTGAAGCTTGTCTTCCTCTGTATATACTCGGAAGAACTCGTGGAACTTGAAAACCTCATTATTCTGGATAGCCTGATCACGCAGCATCTTAGGCAACGTGAAGGTGAGTATCTGCATACGTGGCAGGTCTGCGTATGGGTTAGGGTCTCCATAATGATGTTCATCCCAGAACAACTTGGCACGCTGTTCCATAACGTAGTCCCAAGTATAGATTTCACTTTCCTCATATTTGTCGAGCAAGTTGAAAGGTGTTCCCGAAAGTGAAAGAATTCGGGTATTATTCTTCTTCAACTTGTTCATCACACGCACACCGGCAGCAGCATCAATGCCTTCGTGTGCTTCGTCAACCATTACGAAGTCCCAATCATACTCCATAATGGCACGTTTCAATGGATCAAGTCGGCGCTCCTTGCCACCAACAAATTGTGACAGGCGCAGATATTGCATGCTGACAAAGAATACGAGTATCTTTTTGCCAGCATCCACCTCGTTTGTAAGTGTATAGAAGTCACCCTGAGAGTCATTGTCATCCATCATTCGGCGACCATAAGCAGGTTCAAGTCCTTTTGCATGATAGTCAGCAAGGGCTTCCGGGGTACGGAATATCTTCGCAAAGTCATCATGCCATTCTTTATCTACAACAGGGCGATGGGTGATGATGAGCGTAGAGCGGTAGCCACAACGCTTAGCTACTTCAAGACCTGAGAGAGTCTTTCCAAAGCGCATTTTGGCATTCCAGAGATAGTGCTTACCCTTGTTTGGGTCTTTGAACTCCTTCTGGAAGTATTCTACTGTGTCGTGAATTGCCTTTTCCTGCTCCGGGCGGAACTTGATGGCTCCATATCCAGCTCCCTTGCCTTGCTTTATCTTGCTGATAACATCATGTATATCAAAGATGGTGCAGGCAAACCAGATGTCAGCATCCTCTGTCTGTCCGGTAGTTGGATCCTTATACTTACCAAGAGTCTTTGAAGGAATGTCCATGGCATGCAGAGTGCGATAGACATCATCAGCCTTATAGCATTTGGAGTCCTGATCGTATGTGGTACATTCCACATATTCTATGTGATATGAAACTCCCTGCATGTAAGGACGAGCATCGAGTACAGCACGAACAGCCTTACCCAACTCCTGACGGTTTGGGGAATCAGCTATATCATTATCAACAAAGACCTCACCAATTTTGAGAAGTCCTTGGTGCTTCCTGTCGTTGATGCTGAGCACGTACAGGAGGCGTGATTGGGTTATAGTGTATCTCATTTAGCGCAATATTAATAATATTCATTAAAATGTTATATCTCGTCATCTTCCGTCTCTTTTTGATTGCTACGGAACAATGAACGGAACTCTATCTTTTGCCATGGCTGCGATTTTGGGTCTTCACCAGGCGATGGTTGCCAGTCCTTTGGCTTTTTCAGATTCCAATCTCTTATGATGCATTTTACACCAATGTGACCATTTGTCTCGCCCTTCATGCAGGCAGGACATTGCTTCTTTGTAGTTTCGCCAAAGAGATCGGTTTCATATACCTTATCGCAAGAATCAGGAACAACCATCTTGATACCATCCATCTGCCACAGATTCCATGAAATCCATCTGGCTGCATTGATGATCTTGTTTCTTGTTGGAACCCGGAGGTTACCATCTGCATCTTTGATATAATTGCCATCTGCATCCTTTGGATTGAACTTGTCCATGAAGTATTCTATATATGTATAGAGTAGGGCTTCACGAGCTAAGAGCAGATTGTCACCCTGCCATTCATAACCATAAGTATGTTTGAAGGCTTTTTCTGCCATCATATACCAGTCCTTTTCGGTTTCGACATTTTCGTTGATGATACGCATCTTTCGGTCGAGAATACCAATGCGGTGGCTAATAGGGATAGGCTGGCCTGTTGTGGTGTCGTAACGACTAACCAGATAGGGCGCTTCTCCGCAGGTTATTTCCATGCAGTTGTCAACAACATACTTTTTCCATGTCTTTTGCTTGTTGCCTTCCGGAAACTGTATTTTTCCTTCTGTAGGAATCCATGAATGTGTACCGTCTTCGTTTGTTACTTCACGATTGAAGACGTCTTTGCGGCCAAACCAGTTTTCATCGATGAGATTGTTTTGTGCATTACATACCCATGATGGAGTAAACACCTCTGCCTTGTCTTTGGTGCGGTCAAGCTGAGCTTGCTTGCCTTTCAGTACACGAGGCATTACTATGCGACGAAACCGTCCGGTAATATGCTCTGGCTTGATCTCATCATCATATCGGTAACCATCTTCTATGAAATTCCCGTGTTCATCAAGAACCGAGTTTTCATAATCTGATGTTGCCCAGAAGATGTTAACCACCTTCTCCTGGTCTGAAGCCTCTGCACGGGCTTTCGCAGACATGGTGTGGTCAATGAGCAGTTTGTCAAGAACTGCAGGGTCGTAGTCCATGATGTCTTGCTCAGAGATGTCAACATCTTGAATGTGCTCAAATATTCTATATGTTGTATTATTCTTCATTTCGATTGCAAAATTACAAGTTTGTTGTGCATTCTATCTGCACTGGAAAGTATTTTTTTTAAACTACCAGTATTTGATAGCGATAGATACTTTGTTAGTAGTTATTATCTTTATATTTTGCTATTGGTGGCAAAGATAATAAAATTGTTCGATATCTGCGTATAAAAACTTATTTTTTTCCCATTTTCGCATTTTTATTTTATTTTTCATATTTGAGTTGGGTCTTAATCGCCTTATGATTGTAATATGCAAGCATACTTGATACCATGATAGGTTTAATGGCGGACAACATGGTGGATGGTGATGGAGAAATCGCTATTCCTGACTTCGGTAGATTCTCTATCAAGCATGTAGCAGAGCGTCAGGGTATTAATCCTGCCACTAAGGAGAAGATTACGATTGCAGCCCGTGATAAGATTGTGTTCAAGGCATCAGATTGCATTCAGTATTACTCACGTCAGCATTGTAAGGATTAAACTATCAATCAGTAAATTAACTTAAATTGGTATAGCCATAAGATTTTCTTGTGGCATTTTTTATGCCTAAATATATGTTTTTGGGACAGTAAATCATGTTTTTCTCCAGTAAAATTGAAGAAAAACTTTTAAAATATATCGAAAATATTATTTTTTTTGTACTTTTACAGACTGAAAACGGATACGTAAGTCCGCTAACCTAAAAAAGAATAGCTTATGAGAGACGATATTTGCCCTGAATGTGGAAGTCCTAATCTTCAAAGGTATGAAGATGGGGCAGTGGAGTGGAAGATATTTTTTTCACCGGAATTCTCTGGTCACGTTTTTACCAGCAGTGAGATTATGATGGATACGGTGGTGACGAACACCATCGGTCTGGTCAATCTCCTGGAGCTGCGTTTAGGTCTGCATTATGATGAGGTGTCTGCCCAGGAGCGCATGGCACTTTATTATGATGCGGTAAGCAAGTATATGGAAGCCTATCCCAAGAACGTGATGGCGGAATCCTTCAAAACCTCAGGTCTTACTACTGCTAAGGCGATGCTGGGATGGAGGGATGAACTTCGCTCGGCAGATTGGGATTTTGACGGTGCTTCCATCAGTAGTCGCCTTTCTGTACTCATCGGAGTGGAGGAATATTTCAAGAAGAAGGATGGTTGCGATATGGCGGGAAGGCTTCATATTGTGACTGATCAGGTGGCTATGCAGAAGCTTGACTGTTCTCAAATGACATGCTTGCTTGCCTGTGATAAAGACTGGCTCAAACCTAATGTGCGTGAGCTTTTAAATGCCTTGGAGCGTCAGGGAGCTAAACTGGAGTTGATTCCTCAGGCTCCTGTCTCTGACTCTAATCTATGCAGGGTACGAGAGATGATTTTTAAGGGCAGGCAAGGGAAGATTACGCTTGATGAGAATGACAGTTCCCTTTTGATCTATCAGTTTAATGATGAGCGACAGGCTGCCCAGTATCTTGCTTATGAGCAGATGGATGATGTGGATCTCTGGATCAATGCCGATAACAAGCAGATGGACAACTGGTTGCTGCTGATGAACAAGGCTATGACCGGCAGTATTACATCAGACTGTACTCCTCAGCTGACCCAGCTCTTTGTCATGGGCTTGGGACTCTTTGCTTCTCCTTTGAATGTGAATACGCTGATAGAATGGCTCAATATGCCACTGCATCCTTTAGATAGTTTCTTCAGGTCTCTCCTGGCAGAAGCCATTGTCAAAGAAGGCGGTTACAGAAATGATGTTTGCAGGAATCTGGTAAAGGATTATGTGGATGGTAAGTTTGTTTATCTGGATGAACAGCAGAAAGCCTTAACCATAGAGGAGCAGCAGGAAATCCGTGAAAAGGGCAGGGAGCAGCGTCAGAAAAAGGTAGATGTCTTTTTGCCGCCTCTTCAGGCATCTGATGAGATTGAAACGGAGAAGGTGCGCCTTTTTGTAAGTCAGCTCGCCAGCTGGTCACGCCAGCGTGCTCATCTCATGGATGACGGGAAGCAGAATCTGCAGTGGATAGAGCAGCTTACCTCCGTGGCTGGTATGTGTGATGCCTTGCATATCCTGCTTTCCACCATATCATCCCCTGTAATTGACTATCAGACGATAGACTCCTGGATGAGCGGTATTTATGAAAAGGGCTCTTTCACCAATGCTGTAGCTGAAAAAGGATGCAGGATGGTGGTGGATAGTCCTTCCAAGATAGCCTCTGTGGCTCAGAATACGGTCTGGATGGGGGTGGATGGTGATGATGCCATGGCTGGTGAGTGTGCTTTTCTCTATCCTTCAGAAAAGCTTCAGCTTACGCAGGAGCGATATATTCGTGCATGGGATGAGAGTATGCAGAACCAGTATCATCAGTTCATGAGTCTTACGCCCCTCAGGATGACTGAAAAGCAGCTCATTCTGGTGGTCTGTCTCTCTCGTGCAGGAGAAGCTACCTTGAAGCATCCTCTCATGGTTCGTCTGGAACAGCAGGTGTCAAATTTAGACAAATTTATCAGGACTCCGAAGATAGATGAGGCGAAGTTTTTGGATGTGAAGGTAGTGGACAGAGAGGAAGCGGCAGCAGAGATTAAGTTTGATCATGCCAGCAAACTTCAGTGGCCAGATCATCTGAGTCCTACCAGCATTGCCTCCCTGACTGAGTATCCTCTTGATTTCTTGATGGAGAGGATGCTGAATATCACTGCGGAGGGCAAGGCTCAGATGGCAGATGTGAAGACCATACAGGGTAATGTGGCTCATGCCGTGATAGAAGCCCTGTTCGCTCCTCGTCAGGGCAAGGCGTATGCCACTCCAAAGGAAATAGCAGAGAGGCTGAAGGAATATGATGCTGTTTATAATGAACTGGTGGAAGCCAAGGGTGCTATCCTGCAGTTGGCTGAGAACAAGCTCACGGAAAAGCTTCTTCATGAGCAGCTCCGTTCCTGTCTTGACTCTCTGCTGGAAATATTGAAGGACAATGAACTGAAGGTTACGGGATGTGAAAGGTATGTGGAGATGGACATGAAGCTGGGACTGCCTAAGACGCTGGATGAAAACGGAAATCCAAAAGCCTCTGACATGCTGGGATTCATTGACATGACGCTGGAGGATCGAGATGGGCATCCTGTGGTGTTTGATTTCAAATGGACCACCTGGGCAAAAGGCTATCAGAACAAGCTGGAGCAGAACCGTTCCGTGCAGCTGGAACTTTACCGACAGATGTTGGAACAGACTAAGAAGGATGAAGTGAAAAGGGTGGCTTATTTTCTCATGCCGGAGGCACGTCTTTACAGTAAGGAAGCCTTTAAGGGCCGTTATTGTACGCAGATAGAATCCTCCGATGACAGTAACATCGTGGAGCAGCTGCGCCAGGGTGTCATTTACAGGAAGAAGCAACTTGATGCCGGCCTCTTGGAGATGATGGGCCCTTATGATGAACTTTCCTATGTCAATGAAACGGAAGATATGGGGCTCTATCCGCTTCTTAAAAACGATGAAACGGGAGGCAAGAAGGCCAATTTCTTCTCTCAGTATGGACTTTTTTTAACTAAAATGCAGGATTTATGAAGAATGTCACATATATCAACGCAGGAGCCGGTAGTGGAAAAACCTATCGCCTTACGAAAACCTTGACTGCGCTCATCAAAGCGAAAAAGGTGAAGCCTTCAGAGGTGATTCTCACAACGTTTACCACCAAGGCTGCCAATGAGTTCAAGGAAAAAGCCAAGGCCTTTCTATATGATGAGGGGCTTTATGATGCTGCCATCGAACTGGATCATGCCATGATTGGCACCATTCACAGTGTCTGTCAGCGCCTGATAGGCAAGTACTGGTTTCATTTAGGTCTATCTCCTTCCATGGGAGTGATGGCAGAGGAAGATACAGCCTATTACATATCACAGTCACTTTCCGAGCTTACTACGGAGGAGGAACTGAAGGTGCTTCATCAGTTTGCCAGATATTTTGATCTGAGGGAAATGAAGGATTTCAAACCCACCAGCAGCATTGACTATAACGTATGGCAGGGACATCTGAAGGCCATCATCGGTTATGCCACCAATTATGAGATAGATGATTTCAGCAGGAGTGAGAAGGAATCTCTTTCTTTCATCCGTGGTTTTGTCAGGAAAGGAAGTGACTCTGGCTTTTCTTACGAGGATCTCAAGGCCGTGGTTGATGAGCATGAGCAATTCCTGCGCTCCAAAAAGCAGAGTAAAGCTAATGATGAGCGTATCGAGAAGCTGGTACAGGCAAGAAGAGGTTTGGGGCGCATCACGATGGGCATTTTGAAAAATATCAATTCCACCATAGGAACACCAAAAGGATATGGTCCACTGGCAGCGGATTTTCAGGATAGGATGTCTGAAATATGGACCAGCAAGATGGTTTATGAGAAGCAGGAGGCCTACATCCGTCTGCTGTTCAGTCTGGCCTGTAGATGGAAGGAAAACTTCGCCCAGTTCAAGAAAGAGAAGAATCTTCTGGACTACAATGATATGGAGAAATACATGAGGCTTTTATTGAAGGATAAATCCGTGGCCCGTGAGATTTCCCTGTCTTACAGATATCTCTTTGTGGATGAGTTCCAGGACTCTTCCCCTATACAGGTGAAGATATTTGATGCATTGAGTGATCTCATGGAGCATTCATTCTGGGTGGGTGATTACAAGCAGGCCATTTACGGATTCCGAGGCTCAGACATAGCTTTGACCAAGGCTGTGGTTGACCGCATCAGCCTGAAAGAGGACGGATGCGATACTGATACGCTTGACACTTCATGGCGCTCGCTTCCGGATATCGTGCAGGTAAATAACGCTATCTTCAAGAAGACATTTGCCCATGTGCTGGATGAAAAGAACATTACCCTCAAGACACATCGTGAGAACAGTAATGGAACGGATTCCTTGAGATTTTTTCACAGCAGTGATGATGCAGGTGTGGCAGAGCATGTATTGAAATTGCTTTCCCAGCAGGTTAATCCTCATGACATAGCAGTACTGGCACGAACCAATTCCACGCTCAAGGATGTGTCTGAGAAACTGAAGGAATACGGCATTCCTTCCAGTAGGGAGGATTTCCCGATTATCGAGACCAAGGCATACACCCTTGCTTCATCTCTTCTGCGTATTGTGGAAAGCAGCAATGATGCATTGGCCAAGGCCACGGTAGCCTATCTCACAGAACAGGATTACAATACCAGGAAGATTATCGAGGAAAAGATTCTTCTTTCCTGTGATGAGGAGAAGAAGCATGGGGATTTTCTTGTGGAAGTTCCTCTCATCAGTAAGTTGCTGGCAATTCGTTCCAAACTGCAGCAGCAGTCGGTGGCTTCCCTGGTGGAAAGTATGATCATCGAGCTGGGACTTTATGATGAAATCAAGAAGGTGGAGGAGGATGCTCAGTTTGGCATCTCATCCCTTCAGTCTATCATCAATTCTGCCCGGGTTTATGAGGAACACTGTGTGCAGATGAACCTGCCTGCTACGGTGGATGGTTTCATTGCCTATATGGGGAATGCCAATCCTACTGGCAGCGGTGATGCAGAGGGTGTCCAGCTACATACGTATCATTCTTCCAAGGGTTTACAATGGAAGTATGTCATCATGATGTCGCTCAATACCGATGTGGCAGACGTAAAGAGTGCTGTAAAGACGGAGACTTATGGTGTTCATCCAGTTCACTGTGAGCAGCCGTCGGCTGGCGTTCCGTATCCAGAGGTCTATATCAGGCTCACCCCATGGATATATGGAACAGACCGCAATGTACCTGATGCCATCAGTGCCAAAATAGAGGAGATGGAAGAATTTAAAATCGCTTTTCAGAATCGGATTTCAGAAAGCAACCGTCTTCTGTATGTGGGCATGACTCGTCCTCAGGATGTATTGATTCTGGATATAGAACAGCCAAAAAAGGGAAAGAGGATGCTCGGATGGGTCAAGGATGTGGGCATAGATTCTGCTGCCAGTGAGGTTGCTTCCAAGGATGGTTGGGATATTTTCGTAACCGGGCACATCTTCAAGGATATGACTTTAACCCAGGAAGAACTGGATGCATTGGAAGATTACGGAGTTGCTGATTCATCGGCATTCAAGCGTCTTGATATTGAGGAGCCATCATTTTTGCTGAGGGAGCCTCGATATATTTCCCCAAGTCAGATTCTGAGGAAAGGAAAAGTGGGTGATGTGTACGATTTCAATAAGCGTATTGCACTGAGCAAGAATCCTCAAAGCATGGCCCAAGTTGGTGACTGCATTCATCAGATCTTTGCCGGTATGGAGGAAAAACGTCCAGCTTACCGGGTAGAGATGAAGGAAATCATAGGCAGTTATCATCTCTCTGCGGTACTTACTGATGAGGAGGCCATTACAGATGCCTGGAATAATCTGTATGGCAGATTAGAGGAACTTCATGGCAAACCTCTGAGAACTTATCACGAGCGTCCATTCCGGTTGGAGCAGGACGGACAGAGTATTGTGGGAAGCATTGATTTGGTATGGCAGACTGCTGATGGTAATATCGTAGTGGATTACAAGACCAATCCGATGGGGCCTAAAGCCGTATTGGATCCTGAAAATGAACACTTTGTGGGCTGGTATGCTGGTCAGTTGGAGGCTTATCAGGCTGCCCTGGAGGCTGCCGGTGAAAAAGTCATCAAACGCTACATTTATTATCCTGTCAACGGATTATTGGTGGAACTGGCTGATTAAATATATGAAAAGCAGGGCTAAGGAAGATTTACGACTCCTTAGTCCTGCTTTCTAACTCCAGCTTTTCTACACCTGTTATAATATAACTGATGTTTTGTAAGTGCGTTCTTATTGTAAGAATATAAGTATAGTCATTTTATGCTAACTATATTTATGACACAATTAGTATTAAAGAAATTTGGAAAATCATTCGTCTTTTAAATGACAAAATCGTATCTTTGCATTTGCAATAAATGGTTTCTCTTTAGAATTCTTTTTACTGAACTTTTAAATAATTTTAAGGAATGAATAAAACAGCGTTTATTACTGGTGCCAACAAAGGTATTGGCTTTGGAATCAGTAAATATCTTGGCCAGTCAGGCTGGGACATTATTATCGGAGCTCGCAATGAAGCAAGAGCTTTGGATGCAATGAGCAAGTTACAGGACGCAGGATGTACTGTTCTGGGATGGGTGGAAATAGAACTGAGTAACCATAAGTATAAAGTAAGTATTGTTTTATCTTAATGCTATTGTCAATATGCTTGGAATTAGTTCATACAAAGATTTACACTATTGGGAATCATTGTGGCCCAATAGTAATCCTGGTAAACATAACTGGTATATTATTCTTTTGAGCAATTTAAACTATCAAACTCCGGCAATGCGATTGGTTTTTAATAACTATGAATATCTGCATTATAGGACTAAGAATATCCGTTATTTCATTCCAGGTCTTTTGAATGAAGAAGAAGGTATACATCCTTTGAGAAATAGAGTTACTACAAAGCCTCTTGCCTTCTCTGAAAGATTTTATGTAGAGGGATTCATAGAGACTGTGGAGTGGTTAGAAAATAATAATCCAACTTACAAATACAATGAAGGCATAGATATGATTCTGCTTCCATATACACGTCGGGAAGATTCTGCTATTGGCGAGGAAGAGTATGATTTTAAACACATGCTGTGGTATTGTCTGGATGACATCATGAATCAAGGAATCAATCTGATTTCGTTCATGAAAAAAGCGATGGATGTTGTTAGTGAAGACATGTCCTATGAGGAAACAAAAGCTCATTTGAATATTGCAGTTTCTACAGGGCTTTTAGAGGCACCTAAAATCAAGGTATCAATAGTTAAGATGCCGGAACAATGGAAACTTCCTGAAGGAAGGAGAACCAAGGAACTTTGGGCTATCAAGATTAATGTAAACGGGGAGTCTTTCAACATCAAGGTTGGTTCAAAAGACCAAAGAATGGTGTATGTATGTACACTCATCAGACAGAAACTTGGTGAACATATGTATCTTCATGAATTCTTCAGAAACGGTAGAGGTAGATATTGTAAATTTACCAAGAATGGTTCCGAAGAATGGCTAAAGAAAGTTTACAATCTGCTTTTCAAACATCCAGCAAGGGATTTTAGTGATTGGATGGCAAGAGTGGATGACACTGAAAACAGGGGACGCAGCATCAACCAGGGAAAATCGCAGATTAATGCCTATATCAAGGACAGACTTAAAGCGTTTGAGTTGGATGTATCAGAAATGCCAATCATAGACAAAATGGAGGATGAACATCAAGATTCTTACTACACCACTTACCTTCAGCCTGAAGATATAGAGATACCGGAAGAATTTTTGTCCATTCCTTTATCAGTAAGATGATGCAAAAGCCATTGCTTGGAATATTCGAATCCCTGAGTATATCCTTGTGCACTTTTTCCTATTTTTAAAGGGACAGCAGTGAGTCTCCCTGAAGATTAATGGACATTATGATAAATAATTGATATAGGAACTCTCCTTTCATATATGAAGTTAGTGCCACTTGTGCCAAAGTGCCATGTGGCATTTCAGTACCAAAAGTACCATAAATACTGTTTTTTTCTATATTTTCTATATTTGTGCCACTTGGCACATTGGCACAAGTGGCACAAAAAAAGGCAATATGGGCAGAAACAAATTTTTCATCTTTTATTAGGTTTTTGTAAAAGTTTATTATCTTAGGTGTTGAGGAGGTAAACACTAAAAATTAAACACTAAACTTTGTCTTCCCAATTCAGATTTCCTCTATGATTTCGTTCATGGCTTTGCGATTCTTAGGATTATGCGGACAGTCTTCTGCCATATGGCCGAGAGGAATGATCACCACAGCCTCGTAGCCCTCGCATGGGAAGAGTTCCTTCATTTTGTTGCTATCGTAGGCACATACCCAGCAGGTACCCAATCCGCGTTCTGTGGCAGCCAGGCAAAGATGTTCGGCAGCTATCGCCACATCAATGTCACCATGAGGTTTGTTGTCGTACTTTCGCACCCAGTTGTCCTCGGTGTTCTTCATACCGACGATATACATAGGTGCCGTCTTGAACCACTCTCTGTCGTAGCATTCCTGCAATTTTTTCATTGCTTGTTCCGAACGTACGATGAGCCATTTCCAGGGCTGGCGGTTGCATGCTGAAGGAGCCAGTCGTACGCACTCCATTATATACTCCAGATCTTCCTTGCTTACAGGTTCTGCCGTAAACTTGCGAGCGGAGAATCTCTCGCCTGCCAATGATTTAAAATCTTGCATAATCTTCTACTTTATTCAGGTTCGTATTGGAAAATTGAAAATAATTGTAAATTTCACATCGCAAATGTACAAAATATCCCTCAAACGTCAAAACATTTGAGGGATATTAACAGAATATCTTCTTAAAACTTCTATTTCTCCTTTCCGAAAAGATTATCGTGAGGAGTTACGGTTGTAGGCGTACCTACTTTGCCACCGATGTGGCTGGAACCCATGGTGACATCAAGGCATTTTCGAAACTAAGGCCTATCTTTGCCTTCGCAACATCCACATTGCTGAACATGACGTTGAAGACAGGCTTGGCCTCAGTACTTTGGAGCACAAGGGCTGCCTGCTTCACATTGTTACACTTGTGAAACTCCACGCCTTCTATCAGTACATTGCGCGAGCACTCTGGGTCTATTCCGTCGTTGTTCACAAGTTTAGCATCATAACGCAGATTGCGGTAGATGATGTTCTCGCTCTTCAGCAGATGCACACACCAGAAAGGAGAGTTGGTAATGCTAACCACGGTATAATACTTCTCCTCAGGGGCAAACTTCAGTGTGGCGCCCTTCTGCAGTTCGATACAGACATTGCTGACCAGCTCGATAGGTCCCTTAATATAATAGGTACCCGCGGGAACCACAATTTTTGCTCCCTTCATGGCAGAAGCCTTCCTGATGGCCTTGGCAAAGGCAGCCCGGCAGTCAGTCTTTCCATCGTTCTTAGCTCCCAACCGGCTGATAAGCAGAGTCTTTTCTGCTATTCTTGCACTGGAAGTGTTAGTAAGGATACTGTCGCGAAGTCGTACCCTCTCCTGCTCTACGGCAGAAGACAGATGACAGGTATTTTCGTCCTTGGAATGAGAATGCTAACCGCAGTTCACCAACCGTGCGTTCGCTGTGAGGCAACAGAATGCAAGACATACTGCTGCCAAGAGATTTGTTTTAGTTTTCATTGGTTAAGTGCTTTGATTAATTGCTATTATCTAAATATATGAGAAGTTCGGAGAGTTATCTGTTGCGATGTTTCATGTACCAGGGGTGTACGAAGAAATTGTAGAGCCCTAAGCTGATGACCAGCAGTCCCAAGCACGCATAAGGCGCACGGCTGCTGTCGGAAGAGAGGAAACCAAACTTCAGGAGGAAGCCCAGACTGATGCCCGTCTCCCATGCCAGGAAGAAAGAACTCTGGCTGGTGCCTCGCTGACAGTGTTTTGACAACTTGAGGTAGAAAAGCAGAAAACGGCTTCCAGTGATGCCAGAGGCAAAGCCTATCATGCCTGGCTGCATGTAATTGAGTGCACGTGCCTGATGGGTGAACTCCATCAGCACAGCCGCTGCCAGCACGATGATACCCGTAAGCACCTCACTCTTCAGTTCGGCATTGACAAAGGCAAAACGCTCAGCCACTATTGCCATGGCCAGTCCTGCCAACAACATAGCATAGTAGGTAACACTGTGAACCTGAGCCAACAGCACGCCAACCACCATCATGATGAGTATCAGATTGACAAAGAGAGGCAAGCCCTGCGGCAGGAAGAAGCGGTCAAGACTGAACAGTGGCATCTTCTCGGATGGGGCCTTGAAGGGGAAACGCACCATCGCTATCAGCACAAAGGATGCAAGTGCCAGCACACCTGAAAATACGGGGATGTAACAATAGCCCCAGAAGCCGTAGACTATGAGTGCTGCTAAAGGTCCCATGGCCAAAGCCAGTCGGCCAAACCATGCTATGATGTGATTGGCTGCCGTGCGCTGAAACGACTCGCAGATGTCTATCGCCAGCGTACTGCCCAGTACCATCGCTGCCAGTCCCAAGAAGGCTCCGATGGCAAAACGAACCAAGAGCAACAGTCGGAACTCCATCTCCACTCCCAGCACAAACTCTAAATAATAAGCCATGCCCATACAGAGCACCAAGCCCAGGATGGAGTACTGGCATACATGGTTGCGACGATAGCGCTGAACATAATAAGAGCAGAACCCGCCCAGGGCAAAGAGTCCTGCTCCATATATTCCCATAACCAGTCCTGTCTGCATGTCGTCCAGTCCTCTGCCCAACAGATAGAAAGGCAAGGTGGGCAGCAAGCCATAAGCCGACATCATGAGCAGCAGATTGGCAAGAGCCAGCATCCAGAACTCACGATGCCATAACTTCAGATGTACCGGTGTATTCTGTGTATCCATACTTTAATTTAGTAAGATTCTTCGGCAGAAGGATAGCCTCCTGTCTTCACTGCATCGACATACGATTGTACCCCCTTGGTCATCTCCTCACCCACATGGGCGAAGTGGCGCAAGAACTTTGGCTTGAAACCCTGAGTCATTCCTAAGGCGTCGGCATAAACCAATACCTGTCCGTCGCAACCAGCGCCTGCACCGATACCTATAGTTACAGCCTTTACCTGGCGTGTCACTTCGGCAGCCAACTTTGCTGGCACTTTCTCCAAAACGATAGCAAAACATCCAGCCTTGTCGAGGGCGATGGCGTCGCTGATCAACTTCTCAGCCTCGGCTTCCTCCTTGGCACGGATGCCATAACCGCCAAACTTGTTGACGCTCTGTGGGGTGAGTCCCAAGTGTCCGTGTACAGGAATACCTGCATCGATGAGCGACTTCACGGTGTCGATGATTTCGATACCACCTTCCAACTTCAGTGCGTCCACACCCGTTTCCTTCATCATTCGGCAGGCATTGCGCAGTGCCTCCTCACGACTTATCTGATAACTGCCAAAGGGCATGTCGCATACCACGAGAGCATGGTTGACGGCACGTGTCACACTGCGGGCATGATAGATCATCTCGTCTACGCTGATGGGCAGTGTATTGGCATTGCCTGCCATGACGTTAGAGGCAGAATCGCCTATCAATATGCTGTCGATTCCTGCTGAATCGATAATGCCTGCGGTAGTAAAATCGTAAGCGGTAAGCATAGTAACTTTCTCGCCAGCTTGCTTCATTTCAGCAAAGGTCTTGGTGGTGATTTTCTTCTTGTCAGTCGATAAATATCCCATTTTTCTTTTGTCTGTTTTTGAAATCAGGTGCAAAGTTACAGCTATTTAGGCACACTACAAAGAAAAAAGCCTTTTTTTTCACTTTTTGCCCCTCTCGTCTACCACCTTGCACAGGTCTTCATAGCCAAAGTCCTGATAATCATCGATCACATAATCGGAAAATGGAGCGATGGCTTCACGCGAATTGGTGGTGGCAAGTCCAAGGGTGAATGCGCCCGATGCCCTCACGGCACGCAGTCCGTTGAAACTGTCTTCCAGTCCTACACACTCCTCTGGCTTCGCACCAAAGCAGGCAGCAGCCTTGAGGTAACAGTCGGGATCGGGCTTGCTGCGGGCAAAGTCCTCGCTGGTAAGCACACGATCGTAGTAAGACTCCAGCTCTGGATGCTGCTCGTACACGCTGCGCATCTTTGCCATGTTGCTGCTGGTCACCACGGCACATTTCACGCCATGCTCTCGCAGATCGGCAACAAAGGCTTCGAAGCCCACGATATAGTCGTACTTCATGTGCAGTTCAAATTCATCGAGCCTGCGGGTAATACGGGCTTGCTCTGCTTCTACGCCCTGATAGTCTGCCACATGGGCGAAGACGGCATCATCGGAAAAATATTTATCGTAGATTTGCACCAGCGTCTGTCCCTTGATGCGAAGGGCGAAGTCGGGCAACTCAGGATGATATTCCTTACCTATCATTCCCCAGAATACGGAGTACTGGGTCTCTGTATCGAGCACCACTCCATCGAGATCAAATAATGCTGCTTTTATCATGTTTCTTATATAAATTGTTCTTACTTAACTTCTTTAACTTCCCCCTTTGCGCAAGTTCTTTTAAATTAAACCATACACCACCAGCTGACGAGGAAGGGCACGGTGAAGTCGACCACAAAACCATGATAGATGCTCAGAGCTATATAGCGCTGACCCACGGTCTGCGAGAGAATGGGCAAGGTGGTGTCCATCGTGGTGGCTCCTCCTGCAGAAATAGGTGCCAGCGGACCAAACCAACGGGCCATCAGCGGAGCACCCAACAGGGTAAGCATCTCGCGTATGATGTTAGCCAAGAGGGCTATGGTTCCCAATTCGGCACCACGATATTCGGTAATGAAGATACTCGACAGCGAATAATAGGCGAAGCCACTGTTTGTCGCCATGCAGTCGGACAGGGTGCGGTGAAGCACTGTCCATATCAGCAACGCTCCCAACCACGAGCCTATTATCGTGACAACAGGCAACAATGCCATGCGAGGACTCAACGAACGAACCTCCTTCTTCATTTCTGGATTCAGTCCGATGCCCAATCCCACGAAGAGCAGCAAGCCACAGAGTGCCACAAAACTCACGTCTCCATCGAGAAGCCATGAAGGCACCATCTTCTCTATTCCGCCCAGCAAGCCTATGATGAAGAATCCCACCACAATGAGACTACCCTTCATCACCTTCAGCCCACGGATGAGAGAAGATCCTTGCAAGCCTTCTTTCTCGGCAGGATTCCCTTCTTTGTCGGCAGAAGTTTCATTCTTCGCATTCTCCTGAACAGTATTGTTCTTCGAAACTCTCCAAAGCATCCAGGCTAAGACACAACAGCCCAAGGTGGCAGCCGAAGAGAGCAACAACGCCTCTACACCAAGCGTGGGCAGAGAGCGCACAATCATCTCGTTGCTTCCCACCTCAATGCCCAATAGGAAGAGCAACAGCCAGATGAGCCAGGTGACGATTCTGCCATGCCATCGCGCTACCACATCGGTGTGTGAGATGCGTGCTCCTGTCGACAGCTTGCGACAGAGAACTCCCGACAGGATTCCCAAAAAGATAAACAGGATGACTAAAAACATAACTTCTCGACAGCCTTATTGATTAAGGGCAAAATACTTCCACAAAGGGGCTGCCATCAAACTCTGCCAAACCTCGCCTTTCTGCAACATATCTTCCACTTCCTGGCGTGTAAAGATGCGCACCTGCACATCCTCACCCTCATCTAAGTGCTGTTCACTCAACAGTTCAACGTCTGTCGCCAAGAAGCAGTGAGTCAGATTGGTATGCGTGCTTGGGTTGGCAGAAATAGTCATCCATTCCTGCCAGTTGCCACCACCAAATCCTGTCTCCTCCATCAACTCTCTTCTGGCAGCAGCCATAGGCTCCTCACCTTTCTCTATAACGCCCGCACACAACTCGTTCACCGTCTTACCCAAGGCATAACGGTACTGGCGCACAAAAACAAACTTTCCTTCCTTCGTGATTGCTATTGTGTTCACCCAGTCGGGGTATTCCAACACATAATACTCGTCAATGACAGCCCCTGTTGGCAACTCCACCTTGTCAACCCTTGCCGTGAGCCAGGGTTTCTCTATCAGATAGCGTTGCGAGAGCGTCTTCCATTTCATATCGTTATTTTCCATCTTTCTCTTTTTTTGCTGCAAAATTACTAAAATTCTTTCGGATAATCTTATGATAGGTGAAAAACCGTCATCTTTGTTAGTCTATTTTACTCACGTATTTCTCACAAAACACTTGAAAAGCATGAAAATTTAGTGTAAGTATAATAAATATAAAATAAAAAAATAAGGTGCTAAAAATCATATAACAATCTGATTTCTAACACCTTATTCTTTGAGCGAGATACGGGAGTCGAACCCGCCTCCCGGGCTTGGGAAGCCTGTGCACTACCGATGTGCTAATCTCGCACAACAGGAATGAGCCACGAGCGGGACTCGAACCCGCGACCCACGCATTACGAATGCGTTGCTCTACCAACTGAGCCATCATGGCTTGCTTTTTAAAAACAACTGCAAAGGTAATGAAATAATTTCAACCGATGAAATTGTTTTTGCGCATTAACCTATATTAACTTTGTGAAGTGAAGGTCAACTCATCCTTGTTGGGGTTCTTGCCAATGACTATAGTTTCACCAGCAGTCAGCGAATCGCCCAGCAACAGTTCACAAACGCCATCTTCGATGTATGTTTGGATGGCGCGCTTCAAAGGACGGGCACCAAACTGCACGTCGTAACCCTTGACGGCCACAAACTCCTTCGCTTTGTCAGTGATGCGGATGTGGTACCCCATGTCCTCCACACGCTTGAAGAGCGACTTCAGTTCTATATCGATGATCTGCTTGATGGCATCGAGGCCCAACTGGTCGAAGGTGATGATCTCGTCGAGACGATTCAGAAACTCAGGCGAGAACTGCTTGCTCAGGCTCTTCTGTATAATGCTGCGTGCATACTCCTTGTCCTTTTCGTCGAGCAGGTTGCCATGAGCACTGCCCGCATTGAAACCCACACCACGGCCAAACTCCTTGAGTTGGCGCGTACCCGCATTGGAGGTCATGATGATGACTGTGTTGCGGAAGTCGATGAGACGGCCGTTGCCATCAGTGAGTCGGCCTTCGTCCAAGACCTGCAACAGGAGGTTGAACACCTTGTCGTTGGCCTTCTCTATCTCGTCGAGCAGCACGATGGAATAGGGTTTGCGTCTTACCTTCTCGGTGAGCTGTCCGCCCTCCTCATAGCCTACGTATCCCGGAGGCGCACCTACAAGACGGGAGGTATTGAAACTCTCAGAGTACTCGCTCATATCAACGCGAATCAGGGCGTCGGCAGAGCCAAACATCTGTTCTGCCAACTTCTTGGCGAGATAAGTTTTTCCCACACCAGTAGGTCCCAGGAACATAAAGGCCCCAATGGGATGGTTGGGTTCTTTCAGCCCAACACGGTTGCGCTGGATGGCTTTCACCATAGTGTCGATGGCCTTATCCTGGGCGATGACAGCACTCTTGAGGGTGGCACCCATCTTGCGCAGACGACTGCTCTCTGCTTCCTCCATGCGTTCAACGGGTACGCCCGTCATACGGCTCACCACCTGCGCCACGTCGATTTCGTCTACAGGCAGGGCCTCCTCGCCTTCGCCACGTTCCCACATCAGCTTCATGCTCTCCAGACGATTCTCCATCTGCGCCTGTTGGTCGCGGTAGCTGGCTGCCAATTCAAAATTCTGGTTCGCAACTGCTTTCTGCTTGCATCCCTTCACCTTCACAATATCTTCCTGCAGGTCGAGGATGGGTTGTGGAACAGAGGAATGGCTGTGATGAATGTGTGAACCTACCTCGTCGATGATGTCGATAGCTTTGTCGGGGAAGAAACGGTCGGTGACGTAGCGGTCTGCCAATTTGACGCAAGCCTGCAAGGCATCATCGCTGTAGACGACGTGATGGTGCTCCTCGTAGCGTTCCTTCACATTGTTGAGTATCTGGAGTGTCTCCTCGGCAGTGGTAGGTTCTACTATGACTTTCTGGAAACGGCGTTCCAAGGCACCGTCCTTCTCTATCGAGTTGCGGTATTCATTGAGGGTAGTGGCGCCGATACACTGTATCACGCCTCTTGCCAAAGCTGGCTTCAAAATGTTGGCTGCATCCATGCTTCCCTGCGCATTGCCTGCTCCCACAATGGTGTGGATCTCATCGATGAAGACGATGATGTCGGGCGATTCCTCCAACTCACGGATGAGTCCCTTGATACGGTCTTCGAACTGCCCACGAAACTTGGTTCCTGCCACCATGGCAGTCATATCGAGCTCTACTACGCGCTTGTTGAAGAGCAGTCCAGACACCTGTTGTTTGTCAATGAGCTGTGCCAGTCCTTCCACGATGGCGCTCTTGCCCACACCAGGCTCACCTATTAATATAGGGTTGTTCTTCTTGCGTCGTCCCAAGATCTCAATCACGCGCTCTATCTCCTTGCTGCGTCCCACTACAGGGTCGAGCTTACCTTCGGAAGCTGCCTGGGTTAGGTCGTGACTGAAATGGTCGATGATGGGGGTCTTTGACTTCTTCTTGGTATTTACCTGACGTCGATTGGCTGAGGAATTGTTCTTGCTTGCATTGTCGCGAACATCATCGTCATCGTCGTTGTCGGCGAAGAGACCGTCCTCGTCTTCATCGGGGAAAGAGAATCCGTCATCGTTGCGCAGGGTCTCTGCGCCCTGGCGCATGGGGTCTAAGTCTATCTTATAGTTAAAGTCTTCTTCTTTCTTTGTCATATTCGTTTGTATTGATGATGAATAATGCATAGCAAAGGCTGTGCCACACTTAGCAAGATGTGGATTTTGCTACCCATTTCGTTGCAAAAGTACAAAAATTATTGTAAATAGCAATTATTTTGAGAAAAGTTCTTTACTTTAACATTCAAAAGTAAAAGAGTATCTATCCGTCACCCATAAAGTCATGAGTTGTTTTAATACTATACAAATTGTTTCAGTTAGTTATGAAATACAGAAGACAGCGATATAGTTGCATGAATAAAGGGTGTTTCATCAGCCATGCTTAATGAATGGCAGGACAAAACACCCTTATTCTTAGTTTGCTACATTAATCAGCATCCTCGGTCTTCTTCTTGCGAATAGAACGCTTGCGCTTGGGCTTCTCCTCTTCTGGAGCGTTGATCTTAATTCCAGCCAACTCTGGGTCGATGAGAATACGGCCACAATACTCACAAGGAATGATCTTCTTGTGCATCTTGATGTCAAGCTGGCGCTGAGGAGGAATCTTGTTGAAGCAACCACCACAGGCATCACGCTGTACATATACGATACCCAGACCGTTGCGGGCACCCTTGCGGATACGCTTGAAGCTGGCAAGCAGACGAGGTTCGATCTTCTTCTCCAAGTCGAGTGCCTTCTCCTTCAGGCGCTCTTCCTCATCACGCGTTTCCGACATGATGTCGTCGAGCTCAGAACGCTTCTCTACCAAACCTTTCTCGCGGTCGGCCTTGTGCTCTTGTGTGTAAGCCAAGTCAGCCTGTCTCTCCTGAATTTTCTGCTGACCCTCACGAATCTTCTTCTCACAAAGTTCGATTTCCAACTGCTGGAATTCGATTTCCTTGCTCAAAGTATCATATTCACGGTTGTTGCTTACAGTGTCGAGCTGTGACTGATAGCGCTTCAAGCTTGCCTGTGCCTCCTGGATCTCGCCGTTCTTCTGGCTTACAGCCTTCTGGAACTGCTCAATCTCGTGCTGTATCTTCTCGATACGAGTGTTAAGACCAGCAATCTCGTCTTCCAAGTCCTGAACTTCGAGAGGAAGCTCGCCTCTCAAGGCGCGGTTCTCGTCGATACCCGACAAGGTAGTCTGCAGCTGGAAGAGGGTTTTCAATTTCTCTTCTACTGTCAAATCTGTAGGATCTTTCTTTGCCATTATAATATAAATTATATGTGTTTAATGTATATTGCTTTCCTGTAACTTCTATAGACTGAGTCCGTATTGTTGTTCAACTTTCTAAAGATAAATGATCGGGTTGGTGTTGATTTCGGAGATCAAGCACTTTACTCCCGGACATTTCTCCTCGATGATACTCTTGAAGATTTCGCTGGTAAACTGCTCGCTCTGGTAATGACCAATGACGCAAATCTGAATCTCCTGCTCATGACCGAAGTATTCATGATAGTGCATTTCGCCTGTGATAAAGGCATCAGCACCAGCCTGTATGGCAGCGTCAAGAAGAAACGAGCCAGCACCACCGCAGAGAGCCACGCGCCTGATAGGATGACGAAGCAATTGATTACATTGCACACTCTCTACTGCAAACTTGTCGCGCAGCAAGAGCACCAGGTCATCGGCAGCCCACCCCTCTGTTTCGGGCACTTCGCCTATTACTCCTTCGCCACCTTTCACGCCATCCACTTCTTTCTCGCCTGCAAAGAACTTCAGGTTCTTCAGCCCCAATTTCTCTGCTATCTTAAAGTTGACTCCACCCGTAGCCGCATCCATATTGGTATGCATACTCACGATGGCAATGTCGTTCTTGATGGCTTTACGCACAGTGCGCTGCACATAGTTCTCGTCTGATATTCTTGCCAGTTTGCGAAATATCAGCGGATGGTGGCTAACGATGAGGTTGCACCCATTTTCTATCGCTTCTTCCACCACTTGCTCAGTGACGTCAAGACACAATAATGCCCCTGATACTTCCACCGTCTCTGTCAATCCAACTTGCAGGCCGGCATTATCATATCCTTCCTGCAAGGGCAGAGGCGCGTACTGTTCAAGGGCATCTACTACCTTATTTATTTTCATTTGGTTGCAAAGTTAACGATTTCTTCGCAAATATGAAGCGCTCCCCCTTAGAGTTTAACTAATTTTATGAATATCCATAGAAGAATTCATGTAAAACCTCGCATTTTAGTAAAAAAAAGGAGGAAAAGAGAGTCTTATTATAGAATTTTTCGTAATTTTGCAAATGATTGTCGATTATCGGCAACACCTGATCGTAAAAAATAGTAAGAACAAAATAAATCATAAAGCCTATGTATCAGTCATACCCTTGCGATTATTCACTACCGGCAGAATGGTCACCTCAGAGCGGAATCATGCTTACATGGCCTCATGGAGGTACCGACTGGAAACCTTATCTGCGTCAGATTACCGACACCTATCTGGAACTGTCAGAAATCATAACACGCTATGAGCAGTTGCTTATTGCCACGCCCATTGTTGAGAGTACCCGGCGAATGTTGGCAAGCCGTCTGTCGAAAGAACAGATGGATCGAGTACATCTTTATGATATTGATTCCCATGATACCTGGGCACGTGATCATGGCCCTATCACCTTGGTTTCCAAGAACAGTCACAACGGCCTAATCGTTCCTATTCATCTGCTCGACTTCCGATTCAACGGATGGGGCGAGAAGTTTGCCTGGCAAAAGGACAATGCCATCAACCTGCAGCTCTACTATCAAGGAGCCTTTCAGGCTGCCCTCGAGAACCATACAGGTTTTGTCCTCGAAGGTGGAAGCATAGAGAGCGATGGAAAGGGAACCATCTTTACCACAAGCCAATGCCTGCTGGCGCCTCACCGCAACCAGCCTTTCACCCGGATAGATATAGAGAAACAATTGCTCAACTATTTTCATGCCAAGCGCATAGTTTGGCTCGATCATGGCAATTTGGTTGGCGACGACACCGATGGACACATCGACACCATTGTGCGAGTAGCGCCTCACGACACCTTGCTTTATGTGGGTTGCGATGATGCCTCAGATGAGCAGTATGCAGACTTCCAGGCTTTGGAGAAGCAACTTAAGAGTGTTCTTACCTACGAGGGTTACCCCTATCGCCTGCTTCGCCTGCCTATGCCCGACCCTATCTACGACGATGGCGACAGACTGCCGGCTACCTACGCCAACTTCCTGATTATCAATGGTGCTGTGATTTACCCCACATACAATCAGCCAGAGAAGGATGAGGAAGCACGCCGACAGATACAGTTAGCCTTCCCAGACAGGGAGATTATTGGAGTCGACTCGCGCACCATTATCCGTCAGCATGGCAGCATCCATTGTCTCACCATGCAACTGCCAGAGGGAACCATCAGGGAGACAAAATACAATAATATTCAACACAGATGAAAATAGGAATACTACAGCAGCACAATACAGCCGATGTGGCTGACAACAAAACACGCCTGGCACAGGGCATCATAGACTTGGCTCACCGTGGAGCTGAACTGATAGTTCTGCAAGAACTACACAACTCGCTTTATTTCTGCCAGATAGAGACAGTAGAAAACTTCGATTTGGCAGAGCCTGTTCCTGGTCCATCCACCGACTTCTACGGCAAGTTGGCCAAGGACTTGAATGTCGTCATCGTGACATCTCTCTTTGAGCGTCGTGCTCCCGGACTCTATCACAACACTGCAGTTGTCATAGAGCGTGATGGCAGCATCGCCGGCAAATACCGCAAGATGCACATTCCCGATGACCCTGCCTACTATGAGAAGTTCTATTTCACTCCAGGCGACCTGGGTTTCCAGCCCATACTGACTTCAGTGGGTAAATTGGGTGTATTGGTGTGCTGGGACCAGTGGTACCCGGAAGCAGCCCGTCTGATGGCTCTTCAGGGTGCCGAACTCCTGATCTATCCTACAGCCATCGGCTATGCCAAGTATGATACAGAGGACGAACAGCAGCGCCAGCGCGAGGCTTGGACCACCGTGATGCGAGGTCATGCCGTAGCCAATGGTCTGCCGGTAGTAGCTGTCAACCGCGTAGGCTTCGAGCCCGACCCAAGTGAGCAGACAGGAGGCATTCAGTTCTGGGGCAGCAGTTTCGTGACTGGTCCGCAGGGCGAGCTCTATTACAGGGCAAGTGACAACGAGGAAGAAAGCCTTGTGGTAGATGTAGACCTCAAGCACAGCGAGGACGTAAGGCGCTGGTGGCCTTTCCTTCGCGACCGTCGCATCGATCATTACGGCAATATCACTCGCCGTTTCATCGACTAAGACACAATCATTAATTTTCAGGATAATGCAGAATTTAGAAGTAATGGTGATGCTTTTCACCATGGTTATATTGGGTTACGCCGCCTGTAAGTTGGGGTATATGGGCGACAAGTTCGACAAAAAGCTGTCTTCCATCGTAGTAGACATCACTTGTCCGCTCTTGGTGCTCTCGTCGGTTATGGGCGACGAAATGCCCGACCGCTCGTTGATTCTTCCGCTTGTAGGTGTGGGATTCCTCACCTACATCATTTTGTTGGTGTTTGGTTTCTGGGTTCCCCGATTCATATCCAAGAATCATGACGACCAGGGCATGATAGGTTTTTCCCTGATGTTTGCCAACGTGGGGTTCATCGGTTATCCTATAGTGGCGAGCATCTTTGGTCCGAAGGCTGTCTTCTATGCAGCCTTGCTCAATGTGCCCAATACCTTCTTTATCTTTACTGCAGGTGTGATGCTTGTCAAGGGCGAATACAGCATCCGTCAGTTCAATCCAAAAGTATTGCTCAGTCCGGCTCTCATAGGCGCCTTCATCGCAGCCTTATTGGTAGCTTTTGGCGTGCATACTCCCGAGATGATAGCCCGTCCGATTACGATGGTGGGCAACATTACTGTGCCCGCAGCCCTGATGATAATAGGCAGTTCGATGGCACGTCTTCCACTTCGCGAGATTATAGGTTCCGGCAAGGTTTATGCCACCTCCTTCCTCCGACTGGTGATAGTGCCTCTGTCCGTGTATTTTCTGTTCCGTCTATGCGGAGTCAACACGCTCATCAACAACATCAACACGGTAGTAATAGCCATGCCAGTGGCGTCTTTCGGCACAATGTTCTGTATGAAGTACGGCAGAAATCCCTCACTCATGACCGAAGCGACATTCATCACGACCCTGTTCTCCATCATTACCATTCCTCTCATTACCCTGCTTTTTGGAGCATAGAATGAGAGGTTTCCTCCTTCTCTCCTGCCCTTCGCTTGACAGTTTGTCTATGTTTCGGTTACAGAAAGTTCTGATTCGCTTACAGATAGTTCTGATTCGGTTACAGAAAATTCTGATTCGGTTATAGGCTGACTATAAAAAAAGGTGTGTCATAAAATCATGACACACCTTTTTGGGTTTATCGCTCGTCGAGCGGAGTATATTCCAACTCACCCAAAATGTTCTTGTAAGCAGGACGGATGATGCGACGGCCTTCAAAGTTGAGCTCCTCGATACGGTGAGCTGTCCAACCAACAATACGGGCCATGGCGAATATTGGTGTATAGATCTCCTGTGGCAAACCTATCATCTCATAGATGAATCCGCTATAGAAGTCGAGGTTGGCACAAGCAGGTTTGCTGCCTCCACGATGCTCTTGCAGGCACTTGATACCCTCCTGCTCTATGAGCTTCAGGAATTCATACTCATCCTCTCTACCCTTCTCCTTGGCCAATTCGCCAGCCAAACGTTTCAGCTCTACGGCACGAGGATCGCTCAATGTGTAGACCGCATGACCGATACCATAGATAAGACCAGTCTTGTCGTAAGCCTCCTTGTTGAGCATACGGGTGAGATAAACATCCAGTTCCTTCACGTTCTTCCAGTCTCTGATCTGCTCTTTCAGGTGATGGAACATATTTATCACCTTGATGTTGGCACCACCATGAAGCGGACCTTTCAAACTGCCGATACCGGCGGCAATAGAGCTGTAAGTATCTGTGCGGGTGGAAGAGGTGACACGCACGGTAAAGGTAGAGTTGTTACCACCACCATGCTCTGCCTGGATGATGAGCAGCAGGTCGAGCATTCGTGCATCGAGCTCCGAATAGTTCTCGTGCTTCATCATATAGAGAAAGTTCTCTGCGATGGAGAGGTTCTCGCGAGGATGACGAATATGCAGACTGCGGCCCTGTACAGAGTGGCGGTAGATGTTGTAGGCATAGGCGATAATGGTTGGGAACTTAGCTATCAACTCTATGCTCTGACGCATCAGGTTGTCGCGGCTGATGTCATCAGGATTTGGATCGAAAGTGTACATCTCGAGCACGCATCGCGCCAGTATGTTCATGATGTTGCTGCCCTCCAATTCGATAATATGCGTGATGGTGCGGTGGTCGAGCGGCATGTTGTCGTTGAGCAGTTCCTTAAAAGCTTCCAACTCCTCCTTGTCAGGCAACTGACCTGAAAGCAACAGGAAAGCCACTTCCTCGAAACCGAAGCGCTTCTCCTTCAGCAGAGGACTCACCAGGTCGTCGAGTTCATAGCCACGGTAATAGAGTTTACCCTCTGTAGGTGTCAGCTTTCCGTCTGCATCTCGCTCGTAACCCACTACATTACCAATATTGGTCAAACCGACGAGAACACCCGAGCCATCGTCATTTCGAAGACCACGCTTCACATTGAACTTAGTGAAAGCCTCCTTGTCAATCTTGCATGAGTTTTTTACCTCATCGCTCAGCTTATATATTAAATATTCCTTGTTCATTTTTATTGATGTTTAATGGGTAATGTTTAGTGTAATCGCAAAACACTATTTCTTTGCCGCAAAATTCAAAGCCGAACCTGCCTTGAACCAAGCTATCTGCGTATCGTTGTAGGTATGTTCTACCAGGAAACTGTCCTCGCTGCCATCCTGATGCTTCAGAGTTACCGTCAGCTTGCTGCCTGGGGCAAACTCCTTCAGACCGGTGAGCGAAATACGGTCGTCTTCCTGTACCCTATTATAATCATCCTTGTTGCAGAATGTAAGCGCCAGCATACCCTGCTTCTTCAGGTTGGTTTCGTGAATGCGGGCGAAGCTCTTGGCGAGGATCACCTTCACATTGAGGAAGCGAGGCTCCATGGCTGCATGCTCACGCGAAGAACCCTCGCCATAGTTGTCTTCTGCCACCACGATACTGCTGATACCCTGTGCCTTATAAGCCTTGGCTGCGGTGGAAACCTCCACGTACATGCCGTCCAACTGGTTTTTCACCTTGTTGCTCTCACCGTTGAAGGCGTTGACGGCTCCCATCAGGAGGTTGTCGGAGATGTTCTGCAGATGACCGCGGAACTTCAGCCAGGGACCAGCCATTGAAATGTGGTCGGTGGTACACTTACCTTCAGTCTTGATGAGCAACGGCATATCGGTCAGATCCTTTCCGTCCCAGGCTGCAAATGGAGCCAGCTTCTGCAAGCGGTTGCTGTCTGGTGAGATCACTACCTCCACATTAGCGTTGTCTGCGCTTGGTGCGATGAATCCCTTGTCCTCTACGGCAAATCCCTTAGGAGGGAATGTGTAGCCTGTTGGGGCATCCAGTTTCACGCTGTTGCCTTCCTTGTCCAACAAGGTGTCTGTGGCAGGATTGAAGTCCAGTCTGCCGGCAATGGTCAGCGCCACTGTCAGCTCTGGGCTGCCGATGAAGGCGTAAGTATTGGGGTTGCCGTCAGCACGGCGGCGGAAGTTTCTGTTGAATGAAGTGACGATGGCGTTCTTACGTGTATTGTCGTCAGTATGACGCTTCCATTGTCCGATGCAAGGACCGCAGGCGTTGGTCATAATCAAGGCACCGATCTTCTTGAAGTCGTCAAGGATACCGTCGCGCTCAGCCGTGTAACGAATCTGCTCCGAACCTGGATTGATAATCAGCTGTCCCTTCACTTCGATGCCTTTCTCGTAAGCCTGGCGTGCCACACTGGCTGCACGTGCAAGATCCTGATAGGATGAGTTGGTGCAACTGCCTACGAGTCCAACCTCTACCACCATGGGATAATCGTTGGCAGGGCCCTTCGCCTTCATGTGCGAAATAGGTGTGGCGGCATCGGGAGTAAACGGACCATTGAGGTGTGGCTCCACCTTGGAAAGGTCGATCTCTACAATCTGGTCGTAGAAAGCCGAAGGATTAGCCATCACCTCATCATCGGCGCGGAGTTCTGCCGCATTCTGCTGGGCGAGAACAGCAATCTCCTCACGGCCCGTCTTGCGCAGGTATTCGTCGGCGTTCTCGTCGAAGGGGAAGATGGAGCAAGTGGCTCCCAGTTCTGCTCCCATATTACAGATGGTGGCCTTGCCTGTGGTCGAGATGCTGTCGAGACCTTTGCCGAAGTATTCAAGGATGGCATTTGTGCCGCCCTTGACGGTCAGAATGCCGAGAATTTCGAGGATCACGTCTTTAGGAGTTGCCCATCCAGAGAGTTTGCCCTTAAGATGAACACCAATAAGACGAGGCATCTTGAGCTCCCATGGCTGTCCGGTCAGCACGTCTACTGCATCTGCACCTCCCACACCTACTGCTACCATACCGAGACCTCCGGCATTGGGCGTATGCGAGTCGGTTCCTACCATCATGCCACCAGGGAAGGCATAATTCTCGAGCACCACCTGATGGATGATTCCAGCTCCTGGCCCCCAGAATCCTATATGATATTTCTGTGAGACTGACTTCAGAAAGTCGTACACCTCCTTGTTGGTCTTGCAAGCCTCAGGGAGGTCGGCAGTAGCGCCTACATCGGCACGAATCAAGTGGTCACAATGAACCGAAGCGGGTACAGCCACTTTGTCCTTACCGGCATTCATGAACTGCAAGAGAGCCATCTGGGCTGTAGCGTCCTGCATCGCCACACGATTGGGACGGAAGTCTACATACTCTATACCTCTTTTGTATGGTCGCAACTGAGTGGGATCATATAGGTGAGCAAAGAGCACCTTCTCAGCATAAGTGAGAGGTCGTTTGACTGTAGCCTTGGCTTGTTTTACACTATCTGAATACGAAGCATAAAAGCTTCTCAGCATTTCAATGTCCAGTATCATCGTTATTCACTTTTAAATAAAAAATTCACTACTTTTAGAAATCTGTTTGCAAATATACTAATTAATTTGCAATTAGTCGTACAAAATGCAGAAAAAATATCATTTTGATATTATTTTTCTGCATTTATTATGATTTAGCTGTATATTTATGCTGTTTTAGCGGTCTGTTACGCGACAAACTCTGATTCCTGTCTGTACCGGATGCTTGCTCATATAAGTGCGGAGCAGCATGGGTTCGTCGATCACCCGATGATGTATGCTGCTGGCATTGAGCAGATGCAGACCATCTGCATGCCACGACGCCAGTCCGATGTGAGTGGTGTCAAGTCCTTTCTTGCTGGTGATGATGACAATGATGTCGCCGTCGTGAATCGCCGACCTGAAGAGTTGGTTATTCGCAATCTTGTTTTTCGGGATGTATCTGTAACTTTTACCTGTAATGCTTCGTTCCATGGCCTTGATGCCTGCCATCCACTCGGGATGAGCTGTAAGCATCTTGTAGTTGGAGGAATGTGTGCTCATCCAGTTGACAGCCACTTTCTGAACAGCTATGAAGGGAGGATTGGGATGTATGTCGGTCACGATGCCCTCCTTCTCGTTGTCGTTGATCCACACCGTGAAATAATGCTGACGTCTGGTGTACTCCACCTTTCCGCCAATATACCTCACGTGTATTAGATGCTCGCAATATTGCGCAAAGGAGGTTTGTCCCTTCTGGGCGCATAGGGTCAGTGCTGTCACCATCTCCACATAGGTGGTGCAGTCGAGCTGGCGAGTATTGATAACCAACTGCTCTTCCTTTGTGCGGTCGAGGGTTCCTGCCACATAAGGCACACCGATAAACTTCTTGCCAAACCAAAGCATCCAGCTCTTGGGCTTCTGTTTGAGCGATTTCGCCTCCTGCAGCAGGCTCACTATCTTCATACTGTCCTGACGGTTGTAAGCAGAAACGTGACAAACCAATAGGCAAGCCAACAAAAGAATCATCGTTTTTTTCATAATGCTATTCATTTTATGTATCAAAAGACGAACCTATCGTTTTCTGCCAAAGTTGACTCCCACATAGAGGTTGAGCTCTCCGAAGGAGTTGTTGGTTGAGAAACGGTCCTTCTTATAATTATAGGTATGCAGGATGGCGCTTGCACCGGCATACCAGTGGGTGTTGTTCCATACCAAGGCAAAACGGCCAATGCCGTCGAGGTTGAAGTTGCGGAAACTGAACTCACGGGTTTTCTTGTTCTCCTCGCGCTCCACATCTGCCATCGACTGGTTGTAGGCCAAAGCCATGGAAAGGGAAGCATTGAAGAGAAAGTCCTTGGCGAAGACCCAGTTGTATGCATAGCCACAACTGCCCGATACGTCGGTATACTTCACCATACCAAAACGCAGTTTGTTGTCGATGTCGCCACCGAACTTTTCACCCATTTTGTCGACTACCACATCTTCCAGTTTCTCCCAGTCCACCTCCAGCGTATGGCGGGTGTAACCTATGCCTGCCAACCAGCTACCGGCGCTTTTTCGCTGAACGGTACTCTGCGCATAAGCTGCTGGATAAGAGAATTTTCTGTGGTTAAATATGTAGTAAAGATTAAAACCTTTTACACTCGATTTCACGCCGTCGAAGTCTACTCCTTTGACGGGCGATGTGTCTATCCCGTCGCCTAAATAGAAGCTCTTAATGTGATAGTCGTTTCCTGTTTGTCGCCAGAACAGGTCGATGCCCAGCAGACTGCTGTAAAGGCTCATCGAGAACCCCTTCTTGGGTGAGTGGGAAGAACCAAAGCCGATATTCTTCAGATCGATGGCGTAGCCTAAGAACACCCATCTCCAGCCAATATAAGGACCCAAGCGGTAGGTGATGTCCGGAGCAAACGAGATGCTCTGCCCTTCCTTGCTCGAGAGTGTGTAGCGTTCGTAGGTGTTAGTGTTCTGCAGCATTACGGTATAGTTATAATGCTGCGACTCGATATAGTTCTCGTCGGTGGTGTTGAACTCGCGGAACAGTTGGGTGAAGACATCGCCCACTCTGTGGAAAAAAGTCTTCTTGTGGCGGGCATAAGTAAGACTGTCTGAGGAATTCGGCTGGAACATCGTAGCATTGAACAAGGTCCCCAGCAAAGTGGAATCTGCCGTCTCCTCGGCACTCCAGACAGGAGAGCCGAAGCCAAGGCAGAAAACGATGAGGGTGTAAACAAACTTGTTCTTCATTGCTTTATATTTTACAGGTCGTGCTGATGCAGCAGTCTGCCGGAACTCTCAGTCGTGGGGTCTGGCCTGACTGCAGGCGACATGGTTTAGTTCTTCCACAATATGCGGTCGAGCACCCAGTTGGTAGGAGTGGCTGCCACACAAGTGCTTTCGCAGGTGCCGATTCCCTGCAGGTCTTCTATCACTGTCTTGATGATTGGCAACTGTACATACGAAGGGTTGGGCACTACGATGCTTGTCTTGCCTGCACTCGTAACAAGCAGGATTGGATCGTAGTCGAAAACCGAGAACGACAGCGACCCCTTGTCGCCAACGATCTCTATGCGGTCTACCTTGGCACTCTCGTGTCCCACAAAGCACCAGCTTCCACTGCCTGGAATACCGCTCTCGAAGTAGAAACAAGCCGAGATGGTGTCCTCTGCTTCATACAGATGGGCACGGTTTGCGGGATAGCCGTGGGCACGGGTGATGACTCCGAAGATATCCTGCAGGAGGTCTATCTGATGTGGAGCCAGGTCGTAGAAATAGCCACCTCCTGAAATGTCGGGCTGCAGTCGCCAGGGCATTTCCTTGCCCGAAGTGTAGTCGAGGTCGCGTGGCGGCACCGAGAATCTCACCTGTACGTTGAGCACATTGCCTATGCCTCCCTGCTCCACTATCTGTTTCACCTTGCGGAAGTATGGCAGATAGCGACGATAGTAAGCCACAAAGCAGGGCACTCCCGTCTGTTCGCTCACTCGGTTGATGCGGATGCAGTCGTTATAGCTGGCAGCCAGAGGTTTCTCCACATACACCGGCTTGCCTGCCCTCATCGCCATGATGGCGAAAGTGGCGTGCGACGATGGTGGCGTGGCGATGTAAATGGCATTCACGTCGGGATCGTCTATCAACTCCTGGGCATCCGTGTACCATTTACGTATATGGTGGCGCTCGGCATAACTGCGGGCTTTGTCCTCACTACGGCTCATGACAGCCACTACCTTCGAGCCCTCCACCTCGTTGAAGGCTGGACCCGATTTCTTCTCGGTCACTTCTCCGCAACCGATAAATCCCCAATTTATCTGTTTGATGCTACCCATAATATCTTTGACTACTCTGTCTTCTCGCAACTTCATCGCTTACGAGAGTTCTATACCTTGTTATATATTACTCACCTTTCGCTGGTTTCTGAAGTAGAACTCTTTAGTTTTACAGACTTATTCAGCCTCCTCCAAACTCTTGTTGATTTGGTCGATGTAGTCGAGCACGTCTTCGCGACCCAACTTCTTCTCGCTGCTGGTGATGAAGTAAGGAGGCAGTTCCACCCAACGGTCTTCCAGCGCGTGCATCCACTTTTCGGCATTCATGCGGGCCTTAACTGGGCCCAACTTGTCTGCCTTGGTGAAGACGATGCAGAAGGGCACGCCACTCTCGCCCAACCAGTCTACGAACTCACGGTCAATCTTCTGCTGGTCGTGGCGCACGTCGATAAGTACAAAGACGTTAGCCAACTGTGGACGCTGCAGAATATAGCTGGAAATCATCTGCTCCAACTGTTTCTGTACGGTCTTCGAACGCTTGGCGAAGCCATAGCCCGGCAGGTCGACCAGATACCACTCGTTGTTGATGATGAAATGGTTGATAAGCAGGGTCTTTCCCGGTGTGGCAGATGTCTTGGCGAGTCCCTTGTGGTTGCAGAGCATGTTGATGAGGCTCGACTTTCCCACATTACTTCTGCCGATGAAGGCATACTCCGTCTTGTTGTCCTTAGGGCACATGCTCACTCGTGGAGCAGATATGGTGAATTCTGATTTCTTTATTTCCATATTGTTGTTATTTCTATTTTTTATTCCGTTCTTTCGATCTGCACTTTCGCTTACTCTCCCGCTACCCTTCTATCTCGGCGAGTTCAAGCCAGCGCATTTCCTTCTCGTCGATCTCGTCCTTGATTTCTGGCAGACGCTTGCTCTTCTCCGTCAGTTCCTCCACAGAGAGTTGTCCGCTGCAGAGAGCTTCCTCCAGGGTTTTCTGCTCGTTTTCGAGCTGTTCCAGTTCCTTGATCAGCTGCTCGTACTCGCGCTTCTCCTTGTAGGTCATCTTTCTTTTGCCCTCTTTCTTCTGGGTTGCCGAAGGCTGTTCTTTGACTGTAGGCTTGGTGGCTTTCTTCTCGGCTCCCTCGCCCTCGGTCTTGGGTTGAAGTCGGCACCATTCACGATACTGGGTATAGTTGCCAGGGAAATCCTGTATCTCGCCTTCGCCCTTGAAAACCAGCAGATGATCCACCACCTTATCCATGAAATATCGGTCGTGGCTCACCACAATCACGCATCCGGCAAAGTCTTGCAGATATTCCTCCAGCACCTGCAACGTCTGTATGTCGAGGTCGTTGGTAGGCTCGTCGAGCACCAAGAAGTTGGGATTGCGCATCAGAACGGTACAGAGGTAGAGCTTGCGCTTCTCGCCCCCGCTCAACTTGTACACGTAGTTGTGCTGTTCCTCCGGCGTGAAGAGGAAGAACTGCAGAAACTGCGAGGCGGTCATGTGTCGGCCGCCGCCCAGGTCGATGTAGTCGGCTATCTCTGTGATGACGTCTATCACCTTCTGGTCTTCCCTGAACTTCAGACCTTCCTGCGAGAAGTAGCCGAAGCGCACCGTCTCGCCGATGTCAAACTGTCCGCTGTCAGGTTTCACCTCGCCCAGCAGCATCTTGATGAAGGTGGACTTTCCTGTTCCGTTATTACCCACGATGCCCATCTTTTCGAAGCGTGCAAAGTTGTAATAGAAGTCGCGCAAAATGACTTTCTTCTCGCCGCGGTCATCGAAGGCCTTGCTGACATACTGGCATTCGAAAATCTTCGAGCCGATGTAAACGGTAGAAGCTTTCAACCTTACCTGCCGGTCCTCAATGCGCTGTTTTGCCACTTTCTCAAGCTCGTAAAAGGCATCCTCTCTGTATTTCGCCTTATGTCCACGGGCTTGTGGCTGACGGCGCATCCATTCCAGCTCCCGGCGATAAAGGTTCTTCGAGTGCTGAATCTCAACCCGAAGGTTGTCCATGCGCTCCTGTCGTTTCTCCAAGTAGTAGGCGTAGTTGCCGCGATAGGTATAGATGCCCTGATCGTCGAGCTCCAGTATCACGTTGCACACCTTGTCGAGGAAGAATCTGTCGTGGGTCACCATAAAGATGGTCTTGTTGCCCCTGTTGAGATAGCCTTCCAGCCATTCTATCATTTCCAGGTCGAGATGGTTGGTAGGCTCGTCGAGCATCAGGAAGTCGGGCTCGGTAATCAGCACGTTGGCAAGCGCCACACGCTTCTGCTGTCCACCGCTCAACTGTCCCATGGGCTGCTCCAGGTTGGTGATGTGCAACTGTGTGAGTATCTGTCGCGCCTTGAGCACCTTCTCGGGATCGCCCTCGTGGTTGAAACAGGCATCGAGTACACTCTCCTCGGGATCAAACTGGGGCGACTGTTCCAGAAAGCCCAGCTTCAAGTCACGTCGGTAGATGATAGATCCTGACTCATAGCCTTCCTTGTCCATCAGTACCGACATAAGAGTTGACTTTCCCGTGCCGTTTCGTGCAACGAGTCCCACCTTCTGTCCTTCAGCGATGGAAAACGAAATATTCTCGAAAAGAACCTGAGCACCAAATCGTTTGGTGAGGTTCTGAACATCCAAATAGGGTATCTGCGTAGCCATTTATTAATTTTTTGTGCAAAGATAAGGAAAAAATTTGGCAGAAACGAATTTTTTAATTATCTTTGCACTCGATTTCAATTCTTATAGGCGTTTCCCCACTCTTCGAAACGCTTATCATCAATCAAAACATCATATACTATTTTTATAATATAATGTATAGCATAGACGAATTAAATGCAAAAAATGTCGCTCAACTGAAAGACATTGCAAAAGAGATAGGTGCTAAAATCAAGTCTAATGACAACAAAAAGACGATTGTTTACGCCATTCTCGACACCCAGGCCGAGCAGCCCGTCCAGAATGCTGCAGCTCCCAAGAGAAAGAGAGTGAGGATAGCAAAGACGGAAGACAAGGTGTACTCCGTGAAGGGCAAGGACGGTGAAAACTACGACGTGATGAAGAACCAGGTGAAAGGACCTGTGTCCACCGATACTCCTTTGTTCAAGGAACCCATACAGCAGGATGAGCCTATAGCCGAGACCGAAGCACTTCAGACAGCTGCCGGTCTGGATGCTCCTGAAGCCGAAGTGCCAGCCGTTACTTCTGCCGAAACGGCGCAGAGCGATGTAGAGCCAGCCATGCTGAAACCTATAGCCAAGCACAGAGGACGTAAGAGCAAGGCTGAGCTTGAGGCCATTGCAGCTGCCAAGGTGGCTGCCATGAAGGAAAGAAACAAGATGCAGAGTGAACAGGAAGCCAACAGCCCTTCTGAAGACACAACCTCGGAGGATAATACGGAAAAACAAAACTCGGTTGACGAAACCAACCTCATTCCCGAACAGGATTTTTCTAATGCTGCCGACAACGGCGAGAGTGACGCTGCAGCCCTGGCTGCACAGTTGCAGGCCAAGTTGAATGCCCAAAACGAGAAGGCTGGCGAACAGACTGTTGCACAGGATGTCACAGGCATTTGGGAGGGTGACCCTGGCGACGGTACCGACTTTATCCCCGTAGTCGACCTTCCTATCGAAGACCAGGCTGCCATGCCCACCTTCGACATCTTCGATCGTCCTACCACTCCTACAGCCACTGCAGCTCCTGTCCCTCAGCTAGTACAACAGAAAAAAGCAGAGTTAACATTCGACTTTACCAACATCATCACATCCAATGGCGTACTCGAGGTCATGCCCGACGGCTATGGTTTCCTGCGCAGCAGCGACTACAACTACCTCTCTTCACCCGACGATGTGTATGTGCCCAACAATGTCATCAAGCGCTATGGTCTGAAGACCGGCGACGTGGTACAATGCCGTGTGCGTCCTCCTCACGAGGGCGAGAAGTACTTCCCTATCACCGACATCGAGATGATCAACGGTAGAAAGCCATCCGAGGTGCGCGACCGCATACCTTTCGAGCATCTCACACCTCTCTTCCCCGACGAGAAGTTCACACTCTGTGGCGACCGTGCCACCACTAACCTCAGCACTCGTGTTGTCGATCTCTTCTCGCCTATCGGTAAGGGTCAGCGTGCACTCATCGTGGCTCAGCCAAAGACGGGTAAGACCATCCTGATGAAGGATATCGCCAACGCCATCGCTGCCAATCATCCCGAGGCCTACCTTATGATGTTGCTCATCGACGAGCGCCCTGAGGAGGTTACCGACATGGCTCGCACCGTCAACGCAGAGGTCATCGCCTCTACCTTCGACGAGCCTGCAGAGCGTCATGTCAAGATAGCCGGAATCGTATTGGAGAAAGCCAAGCGCATGGTGGAGTGCGGTCACGACGTCGTCATCTTCCTCGACTCTATCACCCGTCTGGCTCGTGCCTACAACACCGTGGCGCCAGCCTCAGGCAAGGTTCTTACAGGTGGTGTCGACGCCAATGCCCTGCAGAAACCTAAGCGTTTCTTCGGAGCTGCCCGCAACATCGAGGGAGGCGGCTCGCTCACCATCATCGCCACTGCCCTTATCGATACAGGCAGCAAGATGGACGAGGTGATCTTCGAGGAGTTCAAGGGAACGGGCAACATGGAGCTTCAGCTCGACCGCTCTCTCAGCAACAAGCGCATCTTCCCTGCTGTCAACCTCGTGGCTTCTTCTACTCGTCGCGACGACCTGTTGCAGGACAAGACCACCCTCGACCGTATGTGGATTCTGCGTAAGTATATTTCCGACATGAATCCTGTGGAGGCGATGAACACCATCCACAAGAGCATGGAGCATACCCGCAGCAACGACGAGTTCCTGCTCTCCATGAATTCGTAAGCAGAAAGACTTTTTGCAAATATCAATTATAATAAAAGGAGTTGTCCCCATCAGGACGACTCCTTTTTTTGTTTTTTTATCCGCCATCGTGCTTGCAGATTTGGCGATGAAAAGAATAAGGTAAATTCATAAAAAACTTAGGAAACTTCAGTTTTTTTATTTTTGTAAGCGAAAAAAAATTAATTAATTTTGCTTTATGTATGAATTATCGTATCTTTGCATAAGATAAACTGTGCTCGGCAATTTGAAAGCAAGCTTTCATTGCGCTCTCTTGCATAATCTTTGCATAAGATAAACTGCGCTCGGCAGATATTCAAGCAAGCTTGATGTTCTCTGCAATTTTACAGCATAAACCCTAAACAGAAATAAAGTATATGATTACATTTCCTTGCGCCAAGATAAATCTTGGACTTAATATCGTAAGTAAGCGTCCGGATGGTTATCATAATCTTGAAACCGTCTTTTATCCCATACCTCTTACCGATGCACTTGAAATCAAGTACATGGATGAGAAATTTCCAAGTGATTCACCCTGTGACCTTAAAATTACAGGAAAAGATGTCGACTGTAATGAAGAAGACAACCTTGTGATAAAAGCTTATCAGCTTTTGGCTGCCGACTTCCAGTTGCCTCGTGTTCATGCACATCTCGTAAAGCGCATTCCCACACAGGCTGGTTTGGGAGGCGGTTCTTCCGATGCAGCCTATATGATTCGCCTTTTGGATGAGCGTTTCCGACTGAATATTGGTATACCTGAGATGGAACGTTATGCAGCCAAATTAGGTGCAGACTGTGCTTTTTTCATCACCGCTGACCCTTCTTATGCCGAAGGAATTGGTGATGTACTGATGCCTGTCGATGTGCCAGGCGCTGGTCTTGGCGGTTACTATCTGGCTGTGGTAAAGCCCTCAGTAGCAGTAAGTACGCGTGACGCGTATGCAGCCATCGTACCAAAGACTCCGTCAAAGTGCTGCAGAGATATTGTCAGACAGCCTATCGAGACGTGGAAAGATGAGCTGGTAAACGACTTTGAGGCTCCTATCTTTGCTATGCATCCTGAGTTGGCTGCCATCAAACAGAGCCTGTATGATGCTGGCGCTGTGTATGCTGCCATGAGCGGAAGCGGAAGTGCCCTCTTTGGTATTTTCCGTGAACAACCCACAGGCTTGGAGAAAGAATTCGAAGGTATGTTCTGTCAGGTGATGAAGCTGTAATTGCAGTTTCCCTATGGTAGGAGAAAGCCCCCTACTCTTTCAAACTTACTAAATTTCTCTATTTAATAAAAACAAGAAATTATTTGTTAATCAGATAGTTATGAATGAACAGACACATCAGAAACTGATGGAGATAAAGCGATCTTTCAGGTTGCTTATGAGTGGCCCCACCTCACAGTCGATGCGCGATAAAGGCATTGAATATAAGATCAACTGGGGTGTTCCCTTTGTAGAACTCAAGAAGATGGCGACGGAATATGGCAAGGATTATGATCTGGCTATAGAGTTGTGGAAGGAAAACATCCGTGAATGTAAGATATTGGCTACACTTATCATGCCTGCAGAACAGATGCTTCCAGAAATTGCTGATTTATGGATGGAACAGGTTGCTGGGCAGGAAATGGCGGAAATGCTGGCGTTCAATCTGTTGCAGTATGTCGACTATGCGCCTGTAATAGCCTATCAGTGGATAGCCTCAGACAAGCCTCTCTACGAGATTGCCGGTTACCATATTCTTGCGCGCCTGTTTGCTGCCAAACAAGAGGCCAACGAACGGGGCATCAACGAGTTTCTCGACCAGGCAGCCATAGCGCTGCAAGGTGATCATATGGGTGTAAAACATGCAGCAGCCAACTGTGTGATGCGCTTTGCCGACATGGATGAAAGCTGTGACACCATCGCTCAGAAAGCTCTGAAAGGTATCTTGTTCTGATGCAGCGAAAATTCATTCCCTACAAAGGTACACAAGCAGCACGCCCTGAAAGGGCAGAAGCTCTTAGCCCAGGGCAGCGCCCTGGGTTATTTTGTTCGCAAACCTGTCGCCCTGTAAGGGCAAAAGCTTTAAAACTCCTAACAATTTATAAGGCTTCTGCCCTTACAGGGCGCCTTGCTGATTGCCATTGTACCCAGGGCGATGCCCTGGGCTAAGAGCTTCTGCCCCTTCTGGGCGTGCAGCTTTTGGAGCAGGCCTTCAGCCCGTACATAAACCCCTTGCGAAACTTGAGTAAACATCATATTTACAGGAAGGAAACATCATGCTTAGATGGTGAAAACTACAGACTTATAAATGTATGTATGGTGTGTATCATACTGTATCATACTGTATCAGAGTGTATCATACTGTATCAAAGTGTATCATTTTCGAATCGATACAAAATGATAGATAAAATACTATCTTTCAGACAGTTAGAGTGTATCAAACCCGATACAAATGCCGTCGTAGAATCTATCCAGCGTTAAACTCCTGTATCGAACTGATACAGTATAACTATCTATATATCAAATAGTTAGTATATATTTTGTATCAAAAATTGGAATGATACACTTTGATACAGAAATATTGAATTTAACTCCCTTATCTCCTTCATTTAATCGGATTGATTCTCTTTCTGATTCAAGAAGAAGCGTTTGTATTCATTCTCAAAGTTGGGAGTAAAGATATTCTTTCCTATATTCTCGCTGATTTCCTCTTTGCTCCAGAAGCGTCCGCCTGCCAACTCATCCTTGTCAGGACAAACCGGTCCGTCGTAGACGCAGCGATGAACGTAAACCAGTTCTTTCTCCTTCTGGCTTTCGAATACATAATGTCCCATGCTGACGGGCTCATAGTCGGTCATTCCCAACTCCTCTCTCACCTCTCTGCGTAGCGCTATTTCAACGCTCTCGCCCAGGTCGACATGTCCTCCACATGCCGTGTCCCATTTGTCGGGCTGGATGTCCTTCCAGGCAGGACGATGCTGCAGGTAGAGTTCTCCCCTGCTGTTGAATACATGCAGATGGACCACAGGGTGCAGTATTTTGCATCCATCATGAGCATGTCCGCGACTGATGGCACCGAGGATGTTTCCCTGTTCGTCGACGATGGGAAATTGCTCTTCCTCGTTGTCGTGATGCTGATTGATTACTTTAGATTCTGTCACAACTAAAAAGTTTATGAATGTTGTTATTGTTTGATTATAATGTTCCATACTCTTCAGAGTATCGCAGCATCTGCTCTGTGTAGCTCTCAGTGTAGTCTAAAAGCACATCTACAGGATTGCCTTGGTCGTCATGAAGGATCGTCATCTTCGGATTGATGAATCCCTTATAGGGCACCAGGTTAAGCAACTCGTATCGCTGTCTGATTTCGTGATGCAGCTTTGGGTCAATGTTGACAGCATACTCTTCCACGAGACTGCGAGCAGCCTCGAAGTCACCCTCGCTCTTGATGCGCTGAATTTCGGCAAGCAGTGTTCCGAAAGCATTCCTCAGTGCGGCATAATCGGTGATCTGCACATAGGTCTTGCCCTCACGCTGAACGAGCGATACAGCTCCTTGTGAATGATGAAGAGTCCACCAGGCGATGAGTGCACGGTTGCGCATGTGAGCCTCCTCTATCTTGTCGCCTTCCTTGATACGGGTGGTTTGAGTGAGCAGACCGTTCATCAGATATGTATAATACTGTGCCTTGTAGGCTTCTGCGTCGGGAAGGAGTCCTAGTTCCACCAGCTTCTCATCGGCCATATAATACAGGCCGAAAAGGTCGGCACGTGCTTCCTCGATGGTATTGCCGTAAGCCTTGAGGGCATCAGGGTCGGTTCCTGGAAGCAGTTGACCGCTGCCGTGTCCCAAGCATTCATGCAGGTCGGTATGCAAGTCGTCCGTCAGGTCGGAATACTTCTCTATCATGGCGAGAGTATCCTTGTCGATGACAAACTCCTCGTCGAATCCGTTGCCATGAGCAGCCTTATTGTACGCCTCGGTCAGATTTCCTATCGTGACACTCTTTGATCCATAGGTCTGTCTTATCCAGTTGGCATTGGGCAGGTTGATGCCTATTGCCGAGGCGGGATATTCATCACCTCCGAGCATGGCTGCACAGATGACGTTGGCAGTGACGCCCTTTACCACAGGCTTGCGGAAGCGTGGGTCAACAGGCGAATGGTCTTCAAACCACTGGGCATAGCTGCTGATGGTCTGGGTTCGCTTTGTGGCCTCGAGGTCTTTGTATTCAACGATTCCCTCCCAGGTACCCTTCAGTGCCAGTGGGTCGCCATACACCTCAATGAAGCCGTTGACGAAGTCGACCATACCCTCCTGCTGTTCTACCCAGGCTATGCTGTAGCGGTCGAAAACAGCCAAGTCGCCCGTATGGTAGTATTTCAGCAGCAGGTCGATGACATGACGTTGCTGTTCGTTCTCGGCATACTTCTGAGCCTTGCGGAGCCATGAAGATATTTCGCGGATGGCCTCACCATACATGCCGTTCTCAGCCCACACCAGCTCTATCATCTCGCCATTGCGCTTGGTGAGCTTGGAGTTCAGTCCGTACGAGGGAGCCTCTTCGTTGCCCTTTTCCTTCATTTTGGCATAGAATCGCTCCACCTCAGCCTGCGTCACATTCTCATAGAAGTTGCAAGCCGATGTCTTCACCAAGTCTTCGCCGTCAGTCTGGTTGACACGTTTGGGCAATACCGAGTCGTCAAAGATTACCGGTACGAGCTCGTCGAGCAGGTCTTCCTTAGTCTCTCCTCTCTTCAGTGGCAGCAGTTTTTCGTCCATGCCGTCGATGAGTTGATAGAAGTACTCCTCGCTGAAGTCGGGCTTCAGCTTCTCGCAACCATAGTGGTGATAGATGCCGCTTGAGAACCATACTCTCTTGAGATAGACAACGATTTTCTGAAACTCGTCACTCTCAGCCTCCTCGCGAACCTTATAATATAGGTATAAGGCCTCGAGGGTTTTGCGTATGCGCAGGTTGTACTTACCCTGCTGGTCGAAGGTGATGTCGCGTCCCATCAGAGTGGCTTTGGCCAGACAGAAGATGTACAGTTTCTGAGAGAGCGAAAGGCTCTCGAAACCATTCAGGCGATAGCGCAGCATTTGCAGGTCGGCAAAGCGCTCGTCACTATACTTAAACTGATTGTCTTGCATGATTTGATGTTGATGTTCTTATTTTTTCTTCTTCTCTTTCTTCAGTTCTGGGTGTAGATGGAGGTATTCCATGCGGAAGTCGCGTGGAGTGGTGCCTTTCTGTTTATAGAAAGCAGAATAGAAACTCTGACGGTTGGCAAAGCCCACCATGGAAGCCACATCCTCCATGTTGAGTTTCAGGTAGCGACGGTCGATGAGTATCGACATGGCCTCGTCGATTCGGTACTTGTTGATGAGTGTGGCATAGTTCATGTGGAACTTCACATTGCATACAGCAGACACATATCGGCTGTTGGTGTTCAGGTCCTGTGCCAGTTTCTTGGCCGAATAGTCCTTGTCCATAAACTTCCTCTGGATGAGGAGAATGTTCAGTATCTTGGTGTGCAATTCATCCAGTATATCGGGATTGATGCTTTCCTGATAGCTTGCCCCCGACTCTTTGTATTCTCTGATATTATATTTTGCCATATTTGTTTTGTATGTTTATTCATCATTAGTCTGTACGATAAAAACCATGGATTTCACCCGTAGTGACCCGTTGTTTTGCAACGTACGTACGAAAGTTTTACATTTAGGCTTGCAAAAATAATGAATTTATCCCATTTTATCAAATATCTTGCTTATTTTTTATAAAAAAATCATTACCTTTGCCAGAAATTATCATAAAAATGCAAATAAGCGACCTATTGAGAAACTACTACGGATATGATTTCTTCCGACCCAACCAGGAAGCAATCATCCGTGAGGTGATGCAGGGCAACGACTGTCTTGTGCTGATGCCGACAGGTGGAGGCAAGAGTATCTGCTATCAGATTCCTGCCCTTGCCTTGCCAGGAACGGCTGTCGTTGTCTCGCCGCTTATCAGTTTGATGCACGACCAGGTGGAAACGCTCAAGGCCAACGGTATCGCTGCCGCCGAACTGAACAGCAACAACGACTCCACTGACGAGATGATCATACGCCGCAGATGTATATCGGGTGACCTGAAACTGATTTATGTCTCGCCCGAAAAACTGATCAGCGAGATACCTTTCCTGTTCAGCAACATCAAGATCTCGCTATTTGCCATCGATGAGGCCCACTGCATCAGCCAGTGGGGACACGATTTCAGACCCGAGTACTCGCAGTTGGGAACCATCAGAGAGCATTTCGCCCATGTGCCCATCATTGCCCTTACAGCCACTGCCGACAAGATAACACGACAGGACATCGTGAAGCAACTGCACCTGAATGGCAAGACATTCGTCAGCAGTTTCGACCGTCCCAACCTGAGTCTTTCGGTGAGACGCGGCGGAACCAAACAGGAGAAACTGCATTATATCTATACATTTATCAACGGCCATCCTGGCGATGCAGGCATCATCTATTGTCTTTCGCGCAAGAATACTGAGATGGTGACGATGGAGCTAAAGAAAAAAGGTATCAATGCCGCGGCTTATCATGCAGGTCTGAGCACTGAGGAAAGGGCTTCGGTGCAGGAACGATTCAAGATGGACCAGGTGCAGGTGGTATGCGCCACCATAGCCTTCGGCATGGGTATAGACAAGGGAAATGTGAGATGGGTCATCCACTACAACCTCCCCAAGAGCATTGAGAGTTTCTATCAGGAGATAGGCCGAGCCGGACGGGATGGGGCTCCTGCCGACACGGTATTGTTCTACTCGATGGCAGATGTCATCCAACTGCGTTCCTTTGCGGAGGAAAGCGGACAGAAAGAGGTGAACATGGAGAAACTGAAGCGTATGCAGGAATATGCCGAGTCGAGGGTATGCAGACGAAGAATCCTGCTCAACTATTTCGGCGAGGAAGCCACCCACGACTGCGGACATTGCGATGTGTGTGCCCATCCGCCACAGACCTTCGACGGAACAGTGCTGGTGCAGAAAGCCCTCAGTGCTGTGGTGCGTGCCGGCGAGAAGATACATATCGGTACCTGCATAGATATCTTGCGTGGAACACACTCGCCTGCTGTCGTGAAGAACCACTATGATGCCCTGAAGACCTTCGGTGCAGGAAGAGACCATCTCGCACGCGACTGGCAGGACTATCTGTTGCAAATGTTGCAGATGGGATTCTTCGAGGTGGCTTACAACGAACATAGAGCGATGAAGGTTACTCCTCAGGGATGGCGTGTGCTGAAGGGTGAGATGCCCGTGCAGTTGGTACTACTGCAGAAAAAGACAGACGAGATACCCGTGGTCCATGCACGAAAGGTGTCGTCGAAGAAGCCGAAGGCTGCAGAAGGGTCGCTCTTTGAAAGATTGCGGCAACTTCGCAAACGGCTTGCCGACGAACAGGGCTATCCTCCTTACATCGTGCTCTCCGACCAGTCGCTGCACGAACTTGCTTCCGTCAAGCCGCGCACCATGGAGCAATTTGGAATGATCCATGGTATCGGCGAGTACAAACGTAAGAAATATGGCGAGATCTTCCTGAAGGAAATCAGAAAGGTAGACAGACAGGAAGGAGAAATGTTCTGAACCCAAAGACAGTTGAAGAATTTTAAAACATAAAGATATACGATTATGAAGTTTATAGGAATCATTCCAGCCCGCTACGCTTCTACGCGTTTCCCGGGCAAACCATTGGCACTGCTGGGTGGCAAACCTGTCATTCAGCATGTTTACGAGAAGGTGGCTGCCGTGCTCGAGGCTGCTTATGTCGCCACTGACGACGAGCGCATCTATGATGTTGTGAAATCGTTTGGCGGTCAGGTGGTGATGACACGCACCGACCACAAGAGCGGTACCGACCGTATAGAGGAAGCTATCGAAAAGATAGGAGGCGAATGGGACGTGGTGGTAAACGTTCAGGGCGATGAGCCCTTTGTGGCAAAGAGCCAGCTCGACACCATCTGCCATTGTTTTGACGATCCTACCACACAGATAGCCACACTCGGAAAACCTTTCGAGAGTATGGAGGCTGTACAAAATCCCAACAGTCCGAAAATCGTAGTCGACAATATGGGCTTCGCCATGTATTTCTCGCGCAGTGTCATTCCTTATGTACGAGGAAAAGAAATGTCTTCCTGGCTCACTCACTACCCTTTCCTGAAGCATCTTGGCATTTATGCCTATCGCAAGGACGTACTGCGTCAGGTTACACAACTGCCACAAAGCTCGCTTGAGATAGCCGAAAGTCTGGAACAGTTGCGGTGGTTGCAGAATGGCTTCAAGATAAAGGTGGGAACCACTGATGTTGAGACCGTTGGCATTGATACACCACAGGACCTTGAGCGTGCTGAGGAATTCTTGAAAGCACAGCTTCTCTAACTTCTGAACCCAGCGAAAGTTATTAGTAAATGAATATATCTCGTTTCGAACAGAATGTAAAGCAGTTTATTGCCCGGCATCAGTTGCTGGACAAGGACAAACCATGCCTTATAGCCTTGTCGGGAGGTGCCGACAGCGTATCGCTGTTGTTGGCGCTTCTCCATCTGGGCTATAAGACAGAGGCCTGTCATTGCAACTTCCACCTTCGTGGCAGCGAGTCGGTACGCGATGAGCAGTTCTGCGTCTCACTCTGCGAACGTCTTGGCGTGCCCCTACATCGCATACACTTCGATACAGAACAGTATGCCTCGCTCCATAAGGTAAGCATCGAGATGGCGGCTCGCGAACTGCGTTACCGCTATTTCGAACAGCTCATCCAGGACTTGGAGGCGCAGGGTGTCTGTGTGGCTCATCATCGCGACGACAGCGTGGAGACACTCCTCATTAACCTGATAAGGGGCACGGGCATCAACGGACTGACAGGCATCGCTCCTCGAAACGGACACGTACTGCGTCCGTTGCTCAATGTGAGCCGTGAGGATATTCTGGAGTATCTGTCTCTGCAGCAACAGGACTATGTGACAGACAGTACCAACCTGGTCCCCGATGTGGTGCGCAACAAGATCAGACTGCAGGTTCTGCCCCTGCTTCGCACCATCAATCCTTCTGTTTCCGACAGCATTGCCACTACGGCAACCCATCTGGCTGAAGCCAACAAGATGCTCATTGCAACCTTGTCGGACAGCCGTCTTACCCAGACCGACAGCAAGGGTATCACTGCCATTAGCAAGGAGGAATTGCTGTCGAAGGCAAGTCCTGAGTTTGTGCTCCACGCCCTGCTCTCTCCCTATCACTTCCAGGGAACCTCTGTCCTGGAAATCCTTAACAGTATAGATGCTGTAGGAAAAAGATGGCAATCGTCTACACATCAGGCGGTTATCGATCGCAATGATATTCTCATCAAAGCCTTGGAGAAGGGCAAGCAGTCTTGTGCTCTCAAGATACCGGAAACGGGTAAATACAGTTGTGCAGAAGGACAATATATCAAGATGGAAAGCCATGCCAGAACTCCAGACTTCCGTCCGAGCAGTAAACCGATGGTGGCAACCCTTGATGCCGGCAAAGTAGAGTTTCCTCTCACCTTAAGAAGGACCATCCCTGGCGACCGTTTCCGCCCTTTCGGTATGAAAGGAAGCAAACTGGTAAGCGACTTCTTAACAGACATCAAGTGCAATGCCTTCGAGAAGGAAGAACAGTTGGTGGTAGAGGATGCCAGTCAGCGCATCGTTTGGTTGATAGGCAGAAGAACCGCTGATGACTTCCGCATTGATGACTCCACAAACCAGATACTACAAATAGAATATATATCAACATGAATTTCATCAGTAATCACTTCGTCAGCATTAGCCTTTTGCTGTGCATTGTGGTGCTCTTGTTTCACATACGTGATCTGCGCCATAAGCTCAGACGTTTGTCTGCGATTGTGAGGCGACTCCACCTTCAGGAACGTACGCTCCTGTCGGAACTGGAAAACAAACCGCAGGCCAAACTCAGCAAGGAGGAAAGTCTCTTTGTACGTATCTGTCAGTTGATGGATGAAGATAAGCCTTATGCCAGTCCCGACTTTAAGCCCGAAGACCTTGCTGCGAGCTTAGGTACCAACCGCACTTATTTGGCCAATGCCATCAAACGTTATGGAGGCGGACTCACCATTAGCCAGTTTATCACGCGTTATCGACTGCGCTATGCCTCACAGCTGCTCGAAAGAACCGACCTCGACCTGAGTGTCAATGACGTATCACAGATGGCGGGCTTCTCGTCGCGCTCTACTTTCAACAGACAGTTTGCCCTGTTCTTCAATGACACACCGTCAGACTATAAGGACATGCTGTCGCGCCAACGGGCAGGCGAGACACCCTCCAAATGAGAGAAAACTTTAGAAAAATAAGAGAGAGAAGAGAATCCCGAGAGATAAGCCACGTTTTCGAGTTTGTCCTTGGGATTCTTCCGCATCAGCTCCTTGGCCTTCGACACACGCAAGCCCGAAACCCACTCGCTGAAGTTCACGCCATGAGTCTCCTTGAGAAAGCGTGAGAGATAGGTGTGGTTGGTTCCCACATAGGTGGAAAGAGAATCGAGGGTAAGATTGGGCTCGGTATATTTCTCCCGGGCAACCCAGATTTTCAGTTTGCTCTCCAACAGGTGATACACCACTTTGCTGCGGGTTATTTCCGGCTGACAGACTGACTTCTCCTGTTCTTCCCATTCCATATAGGCTTTTTCTATGTCGCCATAGGGCTGACAGTGATTCAGGAAACTGATGACAACGAAGAAATTGAAGACCAAAGCATAGCATTGGAAAAAGAAGTTGAACCATATTCCCTGGAAAATAGAAATAAATGCCAGCAGGCCATATACCACCATGAGTAAGATGAGTCGGTTGGTCCATGCCACAAATCTGCGTTTATCGTCAGCGAAATAGTTGGCCATTACCTTATCGTTGTGCAGGTAAAGTTTGCGGAACTTATAAAGGAAACTTACGATGTATTCGATAAGCAGGAACGAGATGAATGCTGCAATTCCCCATCTTATCTTCTCGAACAGTGGCAACATTGACAAGGCGCTTATCGCTATGACTCCCACCCATCTGAAGGTATCCGTCAACAGCCGGCGACGGGTAAGATAGTGATGGTCCAGAAGATTGCAGAGCGCATAGTTGAATATAATGTAGAGCAGATAAATGGCAATGATCTCGTTGTAAATATCCAACACATCGGGCTTGGTATACCTATCATCGAAAGTGATGCCCCAAAACATAATGTTGAGGCTCATGACAAGATAGCCTGCCGCCAAAAGACTCTTTGAACGTCGGTAAGGTTGGTAAATATTGTTGGCTGGTGCCTTAAAGAAGAGAAGAAACAGTCCGAAAATCAGACTTGCCACTCCTATGCACAGCAAAAAATCTTGGTAAAACAAGTTGGGTGACATCATATTGGTAGGTTTGGTTTATAACTTATCTTGCAGATCTTTTGATAATCTTTTGCTAATCTTTTGCAAAGTTACGCAAATTATCCGAAAAGCTTTGTCATAATTCAAAAAAGATGTTTCAAAAATGCAAAATTCTGATTATCAGTCATAACAAACCATTTTTTTAGGCTTTTGACTATCATTTTTTGATGTGATGGCATGGATAAAAAGGTGTTTTTTTAAGATTTTACAAATCACAAAGAATTGTTTCTTTCATATTACAAGCTTTTTTTGTTAATGTTGATTATCTTTGCATTACATTACAAGTGCTCTAATAAGGACTTGACTCATACGATGGATGTCATAAAGTTTACAAAGTTTTTTAGTTAAGTAAGTATTATGTGATTCTTTAGGTGACAGATAATAGTATAAGTATGTTTTCAAGGTATGCAGAACTCAATCGAGATGATTGGGTTCTGTTTTTTTTATACTACATCTCCTTTTTATGGTCAGTGCACGTCATCTGTTAATATTCTCATCGGGTATTAAAGTCATAGATAAACTTTTTGAGGAAAAACTTGCAAAGATGTTATTTTTTTCATAATTTTGTATTTACCTTTATGATATGAGAAGCTACACCTTATATATATAGAGGTGTACTCAAGTTTCGCAAGTGGTTTATGTACGGGCTGAAGGCCCAAAAGTTCCAAAAGCAGCACGCCCTGAAAGGGCAGAAGCCTTATAAATTGTTAGGAGTTTTAAAGCTTTTTCCCTTACAGGGCGCCAAGTTTGCGAACATGATAACCCAGGGCGCTGCCCTGGGCTAAAAGTTTCTGCCCCTTCAGGGCGTGTGGGGCAAAGCTTGCGAAACTTCAGGAGGTGTACAATTAAATATGAGGAGAGAAAGTAATGTTTCATTTAAGTAAGAAAAACAAGGCTGTCATCGCAATCCTGTCGCTTCTGTTGGTTTTCATGAGCTGCGGCTGGTATGTATGGTCTTGCTACCACATGACTCAGGAAAGATGGATGCGTGCCAAGGCTACTGTTGATGTTTGCTGTCATTATGAGCTTAGAGCAGGCAATAAGATACTGCTCGACTTAGGTAATGACACCACAAAACTGGATGCCTTCTTCATCAATCAATACGACTTGCTACCTTCCTGCAAGGGACTTTTACTTGCCGAGGACAATGCGGCTATAAGATATAAACGTTATCAGGGAATGACACCTCAGCAGGTATATCATGCACAAATAGACTCGTTGCAAACCATCTACAAGAATGCCAAATGGACACTTCATGAAATAGATTATTACACACATTCGCACAATGTACGCGACGAAGGCTATGGCATGATTGCAGATTACGCAGAACAGCAGAAAGTTCGGTTCGAAAAGGCTAAAAAACTACTGGATTCTCTGCATCATACAGTCGACACTACCTCGCTCCGAATCGTAAGACAGTTGTCTTACAAAGTTTTATACATCGGTCAGTTGTCAACTCGTCGGTTGTCAAGTCAATCATGCCAATTGGAGAAGTACGATATGCAGAAAGGCATGAACTACTTTCGCCTGTCATCACAAGCCCTGCCCGACTCTGCCTGTGCCATTAATCAGCGAAGTGCCTTCTATGGAATAAAGATGGACGTCGTGCCTTTCTGCCAGTCCTTTGTGAAGGCAATGCAGGCAGACTCTGCAGGTATCTATACAGGCGAGCGAGACTCCCTGTTCCATCCTCATGGTCATGGTACGTGGATGGGAAATGACGGGTCGCACTATGAAGGACAATGGAAACATGGACATCGTGATGGATTCGGATTTGGCATTGAGTCTGGCAAACAACTCTGCGTGGGAGAATGGAAAAACGACCGTTATCGTGGCGAGCGTCTTGTCTATACCTATGATAGAATATACGGCATAGATATATCTAAATATCAGCATATTATAGGTAAGAAGAAATACCCCATCCAATGGAGTAAGTTGCGTATTACCCACTTGGGCAACATCAGTCGCAAAACAGTCAGTGGAAGTGTAAGCTATCCCATCAGCTTCATCTATATCAAGTGTACGGAAGGAGCCTCCCTGTTCAATCCCTATTACCGTAAAGACTATCGGGCAGCAAAGGCGCATGGTTTCAGGGTTGGAAGCTATCATTTCTTCTCGCCTCGTAAGCCCGGACTGGCACAGGCCCGCAAGTTTATGAAGCATGCTCTGGTAAGAAGGGGGGATTTTCCACCCGTACTCGACCTGGAACCGACACCACGGCAGATCAAGCAGATGGGCGGACCAGACGCTATGTTTGCACAAGTAAGGGCATGGCTGAGATATGTGGAACGCCAAACAGGCACAAGGCCGATACTTTATATCAGTCAGATGTTTGTGAACCGTTACTTGAAATATGCGCCCGATCTGAAGCGGAACTATCGCGTATGGATAGCCCGTTATGGCGAGTATAAACCAGATATCAGGCTGGTTTTGTGGCAGTTATGTCCAGACGGAAGAGTAAGTGGAATCCGTGGACATGTAGATATCAATGTTTTTAATGGCTATCGTGACGCTTATCAGAAATTTCTTCAGAATGAGGTTGTTAAATAATTGTGTTAAAGTTAGTTATTAAAAATAACAACGAATGCATTTTTTTACTATATTTGCGCAAATTAGGCGAAAGTATAGAGAATGAGACAACTTAAGATACAGAAAAGCATCACCAACCGCAACAGCGAGGCTCTCGACAAGTACCTCGTTGAGATTGGTCGTGCACCTATGGTTTCCATTGAGGAAGAGATAGAACTTGCTCAGGCCATCAAGAAAGGTGGTCGTGCCGGTGAGCGTGCCAAGAATAAGTTGGTAGAAGCCAACTTACGATTTGTGGTATCTGTCGCCAAGCAGTATCAGCATCAAGGACTCACGCTTACCGACCTCATCGACGAGGGCAACATCGGTCTTATTAAGGCTGCTGAGCGTTTTGATGAGACTCGTGGCTTTAAGTTTATCTCTTATGCCGTATGGTGGATTCGACAGAGTATCCTTCAGGCCATTGCTGAGCAGAGCCGTATCGTCAGACTCCCCCTCAACCAGGTAGGTTCACTCAATAAGGTGAACCACGAAATCAACAAGTTTGAGCAGGAGAATCTCCGTCGTCCCAGTGTGGAGGAAATAGCTGACCGAACAGGTGTGGATGAGGAGAAGATATCACAGAGTATGGCTGCAAGTGGACATCACGTGAGTATCGATGCTCCATTTGGAGACGACGATGATAATGCCATGGTCGATGTGATGTCGAGTGGCGATGACAGTCGTACAGACAAGCAGGTTGATCACGAGAGTATGGCAATGGAACTGAAACAGGTTCTCGGTCAGGTACTCAAGGAGCGTGAGCGACAGATAGTATGTGCTTGTTTCGGTATTGGAGAGCCAGAGAAAGGTCTGGAGGAAATCGGCGACAAGATGGGGCTTACCCGTGAGCGTGTGCGCCAGATTCGCGAAAAGAGTATCTCGAAACTCAGAGAGTCTGGATATGTTAAAATCTTGATGAAATACCTTGGCTAACAGGGTGTCGTTTTATAAATATTTGCTCATAGCCTTCCTTTTGGCATCGCCTTTGGGGTGTAAGGCTAAAGTGAAAGCACCGAATGTTGCGTTTCGTGATTCGGTGCTTAACTTGGTGTTTACCTATGCCAAACGAACCGACACCACAGGATTGCATGGTTCACAATCGTATTCTTACACCAAGATGCAGATGCACACTAACAAGCGCAACGCCACCTTGATGCTCGTACCTTCGATGTATGCCATCGCCCATGGCACAGGACGCCACTTTATCAGCGAATACTATACCAAGATAACGATGCAGAACGACAAGTTCACCGACCAGCGTCTGCTCCATGTCAGCACTGTTCCACATCGCCGTAACATCATGTCATATATTCTTCCTTATGTAACTCCCAATGTCTTTGGCGAGAACCTTTTTCACAACAATATCCTCTCCCCTTTCCATCGAGCCAACCGCAGGTTCTACACCTATCGGGTCACCGCTTTGCCGTTCGACAAGGCCCAGGTATACGCCTACCCCAAAATTAAGAACACGCAGATGGTGGAAACCAAGGCTGTGGTAAACAGCAAGACAGGAAAAATATATCTGGTCGACTTTGAGGGCGAGTACGATATGACCCGCTTCTTTATATCCATCGTCATGGGCAACGAAGGCTACCGCTCTCTTCTGCCCGACAGATGCAACCTGAAAGCCAATTTCAGGTTTATGGGCAACAACATCACCGGTATGCTCAGTTCTTACTATAATCTGCCCAAGGTGCTTTCTGACACACTCAACAACGCTGCTGACACCACCCTTATGTCGCAAGTGCGCCCTGTTCTCCTCAACGAGCAGGAGCAACTCATCTATGAGCAATATTTCAAGGAGAAGAGCCGTTGCGACTCGCTCAGCCTGGCCGACAGTACTAAGAAAAATCGCAACTTTGCCAAGGATGTGCTATGGGACATCGTAGGCGACAACATGGTGAACAGAATACAGCAGGACTTTGGTAAGGAAAGCCAAGGATATGTACGTCTGAGTCCTATCCTCAACCCTCTATACATGGGCTATACCAAGCGCAAGGGGCTCATCTACAAGTTTGACATCAGAAGCTCTTATTCCTTCAACGACAACATACAGATTGGTGTGCGGTTCAGGGCTGGTTATAGTTTTAAGCTGCATCAACTGTACTTCAACATTCCGGCTACCTTCAACTATAATGCCAAGCACGACGGCTATCTCGAGATGGTATACGAACAGGGCAATCGCATCAATACCAACGTGATAGCCCGCAACATACTGGACATCAAGAAGGATGACGATGAGGAGATAACTGTAAATAAGGACAATTACACCGAGTTTACCGACAGCTATTTCCGTCTCACAAACCACTGGATGTTTAGTCCCAAGTGGGGATTTGAAGCAGGAATAGTGGCCCACCATCGCAGGGCGATTCATCCAGAATTCTACGAATCGTATGGTTATCCTTCCAAATATCGCTCCGTGGCCCCTGCTTTTGGATTGATATGGCGACCATGGGGGCCTAAAGGAGTGTCTCTCACGGCCGATTATGAGCGTAGCATAAAGGGGTTCATGGGCTCAAACATACCTTATGAGCGTATTGAGGCTGATGCCAAGGGCATCTTCTACGCCAGCCGTCGAAAGTTGTACTCTGCGCGACTTGGAGCAGGATTCTATACCATGCGAGGTTCTCACTGGTACTTTATCGACTACTCCAATTTCAATGACAACTACATTCCCGGAGGATGGAATGACGACTGGAGCGGTTCGTTCGAACTGTTGCCCTCAGAGTGGTACAACTCTTCTGAATACTACGTACGCAGCAACATCACCTACGAAAATCCGATGATCTTTGCCTCCTGGGTGCCCTTGGTGGGCAGATTTGTAGAGGCTGAGCGCTTCTATGTCAATGCCTTATTGGTAGAAAAGTTGCATCCCTATACCGAATGGGGCTATGGATTCAGCACCCGCCTCTTTTCTATCGGAGTCTTTGCCAGTTTCAAAAATGCCCGGTTCTATGGCGTAGGCTGCAAGTTCGACTTTGAGCTTTTCCGCAACTGGTAGAAGAATCGAATACTTACAGATAGACATTCTTTAAAACAAACATTCTTACATTATAATATATATGAATTCACAACTCACCGTTTACAAGGCAAGTGCCGGCTCTGGCAAAACCTTCACGCTGGCCAGGGAATATATGACCTTAGTCATTGCCAACCCACATTCGTATCGCACCATCCTGGCAGTGACTTTCACCAATAAAGCCACTGAGGAAATGAAAACACGAATCCTCAGCCAGCTATATGGTATTGCCCATGGACTCGAGGAATCGCATGGTTATCTGGAACAGATAAAGAAAGCTTTGCCCCATCTCACGCAGAAGCAGATAGAGAAGAATGCCGGTACTGCACTCAGTCTGCTCATTCACAACTACAACTACTTTCGCGTTGAAACAATAGATACTTTCTTCCAGAGTGTGCTTCGTAACCTGGCACGTGAGCTCGACCTTACCGCCAACCTTCGCATAGGACTCAACGACTACCAGGTGGAGCAACAGGCTGTAGACCAACTGATTGAGGATCTGGGGCAGACCGACAGGCTTCTGCACTGGATCATGGACTATATCAAGTCGAATATGGCTGATGACAAAAGTTGGAACGTGATCGGTGAAATCAAGAGTTTTGGTGAAAATATCTTCCGCGATTATTACAAGAGTGCCGCCAAGTCGCTCAATGAAGTGATGGAAAAGGAAGACTTTTTCAAAAACTTCACTGCCGAGCTCAGGAAAATGAAACAGGTTGCCAAGGAACACTTTGCGCAGATAGCAGCCACCTTCTTTGACACACTCGACGAGAATGGACTTACGGTTTCGGATTTCTCGTATGGCAAAACAGGTGTCTGCAGCTATTTCATCAAATTGAGAGACGGACTTTTCGACGATGAAAAACTCGTTGGCAATCGTGTTGTGTCAGCCATGGAGGACGAGCATAACTGGATGAGTGCGGCAGATGCACAGCCAGGTTCACCTAAGTATGATCTGGTATGCAATACCCTTGCACCATTATTGCGCTATTCTGAAGAGAAGCGCCCAAAGTTGTTGCGTCTTTACAAGAGTGCAGACCTCACCCTGCGCAACCTCAACCAGTTGCGCCTTTTAGGAAGTATTGAGAAGAAAGTCCGTGCACTCAACGAAGAAGCAAACCGTTTTTTGCTCAGTGACACGCAGACGCTGCTCCATTCGCTTATGCAGGACAGTGACTCACCTTTTATCTTTGAGAAGATAGGTACGCAATTGGAGCATGTCATGATAGACGAGTTTCAGGACACCAGCACCATACAATGGCAGAACTTCAAAGTATTGCTCGATGAAACCATGAGTCATCAGGATGCAGGCAACCTCATTGTGGGTGATGTAAAGCAGAGCATTTACCGCTGGCGCTCTGGTGACTGGCGACTGCTTAACAATATACAAGAGCAGTTTGGAGACAAGCGACTTGATATCAAGACCTTGGATACAAACTATCGTTCGGCAAAAAACATCATCGATTTCAATAATGCATTCTTCAAAACTGCTGCCGAAACTGAATATCAGTCTCTCAAGGAGAATACCCCCGAGGAGGCAGAACAACTGAAGATTGCATACTCTGACGTAGCCCAGAGGGTGCCTTCGGGCAAACCTGCCAATGGCTTTGTGCAGATTAAACTCCTGAACAAGGAAGAATGGAAAGAACGCACACTGAAGGAAACTATGGCAACTATCATGCAACTGACAGAGCAGGGTGTAAAGCCCAGTCAGATTGCCATCCTCGTAAGAACCAACCGCACCATTAAGGATTTGGCAGAATTTCTGATGAACAATGGTTGCCCTTACCCTCTTGTTTCCGACGAGGCTTTCCGTCTGGATGCATCCCAGGCGGTCAATTCGCTTGTTACGGCGTTACGTGTGCTTATTCATCCCGATGATCCTATTTCCAGGGCTACCCTTCAGAAATTCGCACTCACCTTCCTTGGTAGCGATGAAATCGTGAAAAAGATTGAGGAGCAGCGTGATATCCTGTTACAGAAACCTATTTTCGATTTAGTGGAAAACCTCTTTGTTGAACTACAGTTAGATACTATAGAGGAGATGAAGAGTCAGAGTGCTTATATCTGCGCCTTCTACGATCAGATGGCTGCTTACCTGCAGGACAACTGTTGCGATATAGACTCTTTTATCAAGGAATGGGACAATACGCTGCACGAGAAAAGCATACATAGCGATGCGCTCAACGGCATACGCCTCGTCACGATACACAAGAGTAAGGGTCTGGAGTTTGATTATGTTATCATTCCTTTCTGCGACTGGATGTTGGAGACATCCAAAGGTACCCTGTGGTGTACGCCAGCCGAGGCTCCTTTCAACAAAATACCATTGGTTCCTGTCGATTTCATCGCCAAACAGATGAAGGGAAGCATCTACGAGGACGATTACCACCACGAGCATCTGCAGAACATGGTAGACAACATGAACCTGCTATATGTGGCTTTTACACGTGCCAGCCGTGGACTCTTCATTATTGCTCATCGTGACAAGGAAACATTCCGTAGTTATCTGATAGAAAGTGTGCTATCAGATGTAGAGAAGACACTCAGCAGCGGCAATGTATCTGTAACGCATTCCAATTCGCAAGACGAGGATATTCTTTTTGAATATGGAACCCTTAAGGTTGAGGAGGCTGATGCTACAGACAAGAAAAAGGAGAAATCGGAGAATGTCTTTTGCCAGCAAGCCACCAATATCGCTGTGCAGCTGAAGGTGAATCCTGCTATGCCTCAGTTCCGGCAGAGTAACAAGAGTCGTGATTTCATAAAGGGCGACGAGGACGAGGAACAGCAGAAGTACTACATCAAGTTGGGTACCATTCTGCACAGTCTCTTCTCTTCCATCCGTACCACCGACGACATAGAGCAGGCCCTTCGTCAACTCGAATTAGACGGAATGCTCTACGACGAGAATCTCTCACGCAAGCACTTGGATTCAATGATACGCAAACGTCTGCAGTCTCAGCAGGTGGCGCATTGGTTTTCTCCCCACTGGACACTCTTCAACGAGTGCTCTATCCTGAGTGTGGAACATGGCAAGGTGGTGGAACATCGTCCTGACCGAGTGATGAAGGATAGTGAAAAGACCATTGTGGTGGACTTCAAGTTCGGAAAACCCAAGGACGAGCATCACGTACAGGTAAGACAATACATGCAGTTGCTGGAAGGCATGGAGGCCAACCAAAGTGCAAATCCCGACAACGGAAACGACAGTCATCCACTGATAGAAGGCTATCTGTGGTATGTTTATCCCAACAAGATAGTCAAGGTGGAATTCTGACACCCCAGACTAAGACATAACGACTCTATTTCATCAAGATTATAAAAACGACGAATATGAAATCATTCTTGACATACGTAGCCAAAGACATCATACAGAAATATGGCAACAATCTGAGCGATATAGCCATCGTATTCCCCAACAAGCGTGCCTCGCTGTTTCTCAACGAGCAGTTGGCACGTCTGGTTTCCCATCCTTTGTGGAGTCCCACCTATATCACCATCAGCGACCTCTTTCGTCAGCACACTACGCTGAAGGTGGGTGACCCCATCAAGTTGGTATGCGATCTTCATAAGTCTTTCGTCGAGTGTACTGGCATCGAAGAGACACTCGACCACTTTTACGGCTGGGGGCAGCTGCTAATAGCAGACTTCGATGATGTGGACAAGAACATGGCTTCTGCCAGGCAGCTCTTTGCCAACCTCAGTGATATCCATGAACTCGATGACGTGTCCTACCTCACCAAAGAGCAGAAGGAAATCATTAAGAAATTCTTCAGCAATTTCTCTGATGACCACAACACCGAACTCAAAAAGCGCTTCCTACAGTTGTGGAGTCATTTCTACGACATCTATACCAATTTCAATCAGCGCCTTGAGGCACAGAACCTTGCCTACGAGGGTGCCTTGTATCGGCGTGTGGTGGAAGACGAATCGCTTGAGTTCCGGCACACGAAATATCTCTTTGTGGGCTTCAATATGATGCAATGTGTGGAGCAGAAGCTGTGCTCACGATTGCAGAAAGAGGGCAAGGCAGCCTTCTATTGGGACTTCGACAAATACTATATGAAGGATGGCAACGAGGCCGGATATTACATCCGGCAGTTGATGAGTGCTTTTGGAAACGAGTTGGATTATTTATCTGATACAGAGCTGTATGACTCTTTTGATTCGACCAAAGATATTACCTATATTAGCGCTCCTACCGATAACATACAGGCTCGCTACATACATAGCTGGCTGATGCAGAACGAGCGATATAAGCAAGGGCGCAGCACAGCCATCGTGCTTGCAGACGAGAGTCTGTTGCCTACTGTCATCCACTCCTTACCTGAGGAGGTGGAGAGTGTCAACATCACATTAGGCTATCCCTTGCAGCAGACTCCATTCTACAGTCTGATACAAACGCTAACCGATCTGCAGACCTTGGGCTATGACAAGGATAGAGATTGCTATCGGCTCCGTTATGTCAACTATGTGCTTCGCCATCCTTACGCCCAGTACATCTCGTCTGCTTATGCCGAACTCATGAGCGAACTTCATGACAAGAAGATATTCTTCCCTTCCCGCAAATGGCTTTGCCAAAAAGAGGACGAGGGACTTGAAATCCTGTTTCAGGAAATGTCATCGGGCGAGAACTTCAACCTTTCGCTCGTACAGTATCTCTTAGACGTGCTGAAGAACATAGGTACACAAGCACGTACGCTTGACGACCCACTCTTTCAGGAATCACTCTTTCGCACCTATACGCTTGTCAACCGTCTCCACGAACTCATCCAGTCGGGTGACCTAATCGTAGATATCATTACCTTACAGCACCTCCTGCTGCAACTCATGCAGACCACCACTATTCCTTTTCATGGTGAGCCCGCCGAAGGTATTCAGATTATGGGAGTTCTCGAAACACGCAATCTTGATTTCGATCATATCATCGTGCTTTCTGCCAGCGAAGGAAATCTTCCCAAGGGCGTCAACGACTCTTCGTTCATTCCTTATTCGTTGCGCAAGGCTTACGGACTTACCACGGTAGACAACAAAGTGGCTATCTTCTCCTACTATTTCCATCGCATGCTGCAACGTTCTGCTGACATTACCCTTACATACAACAACTCTACTGAGGATGGACATACTGGCGAAATGAGCCGCTTCATGCTACAGCTGTTGGTAGAAAGCAAGCACCAGGTGAAAACCGCTGCTCTGTCATCAGGTCAAGTACCACTTCCTCCCGACCAAAAGAAAATAGAAAAAACGGAGGAAATGATTAGTCAACTCATTGATGGAAAAATTATTTCTCCAACATGCCTGAACACTTACTTGAGATGTCAGAAACGTTTCTACTACCGGTATGTGGCGGGACTAAAAGAACCAGAAGAGTTGGATGATGAGATAGACAACCGTTACTTTGGTTTGATTTTCCATCGTGCTGCCGAACTGTTCTATCTTCAGTTTGCCCGTCCCGAAGATTTGCAAACCAATGCTAAGGGTGAGAAGCAGCTCATTCATCCCCTCATCATCAGCAAGGAGAAGATAGACTATGCGCTCAAACACGAAAACAGCCTGTATAGTTTAGTAGATCAGGCTTTTGCAGAACAGTTGTTCCGCTTGAAGCCCGGATCTAAAATGCCCGAATACAACGGTCTTCAGCTTATCAACCGCGAGGTTATCACAAGCTATCTTAAACAACTCCTCCGCATAGACCAAAAGCTGGCCCCCTATACACTATTAGGACTTGAGAAACAAGTGAATCAAACCTTTGAGTTCAATACTCCTATAGGTAATAAAGCCATCACATTAGGCGGTTTCATCGACCGTCTTGATGCTGTGGCTGCCAATGGTAATCCTGGTCTTGACAATATAGCCGAGCGCATTCGCGTAATCGACTATAAGACAGGACGTATGCCCTCACGGTTCCCTGCTGATGTGGCTACCATATTCGATCCTTCCAAGCTCTCGCTGCACACTGATTATTATCTGCAGGCATTGCTTTATTCTATCATTGTAGGCAATGACGGCCGATATAACAAGACAAAAGACCCTGTTAGTCCGGGATTGCTTTTCATTCAGCAAGCGGGAAACAAGGATTATGACCCGACGCTAAAGTTTGGCCGTAATCCTATCTTTGACGTGGCCGAATATCAGGACGAGTTCATGCAGCACATAGAAGCTCTCATCAGTGAGATATGCGATCCCTCTCTTCCACTTGTGGCAACAGAAGACAAGCAGCGTTGTGAGCATTGTCCCTTTACAGCCTTGTGTAAGTAAAGCCTGTTGAGCTCAGCCTTATTAATAATAAGGTGTAAAGAGAGAAGTAGGTCATTTTTATTGATTTTAGAAAACTCTTACCATCTATATTTGGTCAAGTCTAAAAAAGAATGTACCTTTGCATAACATTATAATTAAGGTAAGCTACATTTAGACAAAACTTTTAAAAGTTATAACAATGGAAACAGTAAACAAAAATATTCGTATTGCGGTAGCTGGTACAGGCTACGTTGGTCTGAGCATAGCCACGCTGCTGAGCCAGCACCATCAGGTGACGGCAGTTGACGTAGTGCCAGAAAAGGTGGATCTTATCAACAATCGTCAATCACCCATACAAGACGATTACATTGAGAAGTATTTGGCAGAGAAGGATTTACATCTCAAGGCGACAACCAATGGAGAAGAAGCATACAAGAATGCCGATTTCATCGTTATAGCCACCCCTACCAACTATGATCCTGTAAAAAACTACTTCGACACGACTCACGTTGAAGAAGTTATCGAGTTGGTGATGCGTGTCAATCCTGATGCCATCATGGTCATCAAGAGCACCATTCCCGTAGGTTACACGGAGAATGTACGAAAGAAGTATCATTGCGACAACATTATCTTCGCTCCCGAGTTTCTACGTGAGAGCAAGGCGCTGTACGACAACCTTTACCCCAGCCGTATCATCGTAGGCCGTCCTGAGGACGACGAGCGACTCGACCAAGCAGCACATACCTTTGCCTCACTCCTGCAGGAAGGAGCCATCAAAAAGGATATTGACACCCTGTTTATGGGACTTACCGAGGCCGAGGCTGTCAAGCTCTTTGCCAACACATATCTGGCACTGCGTGTGAGTTTCTTCAACGAATTGGACACTTATGCCGAGATGAAGGGGCTTGACACGAAGTCGATCATCGATGGTGTGGGACTCGACCCTCGCATCGGTTCTTTCTACAACAACCCGTCGTTTGGCTATGGAGGTTACTGTCTGCCTAAGGACACCAAACAGTTACTGGCCAACTATGCCGATGTTCCTGAGAACCTTATTCAAGCCATTGTTGAGAGCAACCGCACCCGTAAGGACTTTATCGCCGACCGAGTGCTTAGTATGGCTGGATATTATTTCTATAAGGACAACAGCAGCTATGATCCTCAGAAAGAACACCCTTGCACTATCGGAGTGTATCGACTCACGATGAAGAGCAACAGTGACAATTTCCGCCAGAGCAGTATCCAGGGAGTCATGAAGCGCATCAAGGCTAAAGGTGCACAGGTGATAGTCTATGAGCCAACCCTCGAGGATGGCAGCACCTTCTTCGGCAGCCGTGTTGTCAACGACTTGCAGGAGTTCAAGAAACAGAGTCAGGCCATCATCGCCAACCGTTACGACCCAGTCTTGAATGATGTGAAGGAGAAAGTCTATACACGCGATATTTTCAGAAGAGACTAATGAGGAAAGAAGGAGAATTTCCAGGAGAATATTCAATATTTTCACTACATAATAAAGAAAAAACTATTAAAATAATATATTCAAAAGTATGGCAAAATTAATTATCAATTCTTACGAGGAATTTGCATCTCACTTAGGTGAGAGATTAGGTGAATCAGAGTGGTTGCAGGTAGACCAGGAACGTATCAACAAGTTTGCTGATGCTACACTCGACCCACAGTGGATACATGTAGACGTGGAGCGTGCAAAAGTAGAGAGTCCTTACCACAGCACTATCGCTCATGGCTACCTCACCCTTTCTTTGTTACCCTACATGTGGCAGCAGATTGTAGAAGTACACAATATCAAGATGTTGGTCAACTATGGCATGGACGAGATGCGTTTCGGTCAGCCTGTCATCACCGGCTCACGTGTTCGCCTTGTGACAACCCTTCATGACATTCAGAACCTTCGTGGCATCTGCAAAGCAAGCATCAAGTTCGATATCGAGATAGAAGGTCAGCGCAAGCCTGCCCTTTCCGGTATTGCCACCTTCTTGTATTACTTCAACTAATTAAGTTGCTAAGCATCACTTCCAAAAACAGAAACGACAATGGGAGCAGGAAAATGGATTGGCGGTGTACTCGGATTCATCACAGGTGGTCCGTTGGGAGCCTTGGCAGGCTATGCCTTAGGCTCTCTCTTCGAACATGGACTTAACGAGGTAAACCGCCAGGATACAGGACAGCAGGAAAGAAACAGCAGCGAGGGACAACGCAACTCGTTCATGTTCTCGTTACTTGTTCTTGCCTCTTACATCATCAAGGCCGACGGCAAGGTGATGCATTCCGAGATGGAGCTCGTGCGTCGCTTCTTACGCCAGAACTTCGGTTTGGGAGCCATGACACAGGGCGAGCAGATTCTTCTGAAACTTTTTGAGGAGCAGAAGCGTGTAGGTGTGTTGCAATATCGCAGCGTGATTCAGGACAGCTGTCAGCAGATTCGCAACAGTATGATGTACGAACAGCGCCTTCAGTTGCTCAATTTCCTGGTTATGATAGCCCAGGCAGACGGTCAGGTCCCAGCTGAGGAACTCACAGCGCTGAAAGAGGTTACCTATCACTTAGGACTTAGTGCTGACGAACTTGACCAGATGCTCAACCTCCGCAGTGGAGCTTCTTCGGCTTCAAGTCTCGACGATGCCTATCGTGTACTCGGCATATCGCCATCGGCTACCAATGATGAGGTGAAGAGTGCCTATCGCAAGATGGCTCTCAAGCATCACCCCGACAAGGTGGCTGCCCTTGGCGAGGATGTCCGCAGGGCTGCCGAGAAAAAGTTCCAAGAAATCAATGATGCCAAGGAACGTATCTTCAAGGCTCGTGGATTATAAAGTTGAGTGTTTTTACTTAACTTATGCTGTGTTCAATTAAAGATAATAAAATATGAAGAAAATTCTTTTAGGTTTAGCAGCTGCCCTTATGATGACAGCCTGCAATGAGAACAAACAGCAGGTAGCAACAACAACTGTTGATTCTGCTAAAGTTGTAACCGACTTGATGATGAGTCGCCGAAGCATACGGGCTTACAAGGATTCCGTCATCAGTCGTGAAACTTTAAAAGACATTCTGAAATATGGCATCAATGCGCCCAATGGTCAGAACCTGCAGTCGTATGAGATAAGAGTGATAGATTCGCCAGCCCTCATCGACTCGATAACCCAAGCTGTGGTAAAGGACAATCCAAAGATTGCTGAGCGAAAAGGCTTCAAGAATATTTTTGTAAATGCTCCATGTGTCATCTGCATTGCTAATAATACACAATACGACATGTCGCAGATAGACTGTGGTTTGCTTGGCGAGAACATCATCCTCGCTGCATGGGCAAAGGGCATCGGATCTTGTTGCTTGGGCAGTTCTGCACGATGGATTCTCGACTCCCCCTCTGCCAAGCCTTATCTCGACCGAATGGCATTCTCGAAAGGTTATCAGCTTCTTTACTGCATCGCCCTCGGTTATCCTGACGAAGCACCAGCGGCCAAACCAAGACGTGACGACATGATTAAGTTCATGGAGTAAGGACATATAGGCCTTTGGCCGATAAACCACAATACAATGGATCATTAACTCAACTTCCACATTTGTGAAAGTTGAGTTATTTTTTTTGTAGACATCGAACGAAATGAAGGAAGGAATAAGAAAAAAACGAAATAAGCCAGTTTCTCACACGAAATGGTTGTAGAAAGTACGAAAAGAGAATGTAGTGAGAAAAAACACAGCTAAATATTTGCTTATTCAATAAAAATGCGCTAATTTTGCAAATGATGCAAAGATAACAATGAGTATGATTGTAGCATCACCTTTATTAACTATTTATTATTCAAACAATTCAAAAAAATCATGAGCAATCTTTTCGACATTAAAGATTATGTTGTGGTCATCACAGGTGGAACAGGCGTATTGGGAAAAACTATCGCCAAGTATTTGGCTCTCGAGGGAGCCAAAGTTGCCATCCTGGGACGTAAAGAAGAAGTAGGCAACGCTATTGTGGAAGACATCAAACAAGCAGGCGGTGAGGCTTCTTTCTTCAAGACCGATGTGATGAACAAGGAGATCGTTGAGCAGAACTGCAAGGATATCCTCGCTAAATATGGTAAGGTGGACACCCTGCTCAATGCTGCCGGTGGTAACATGAAGGGCGCAACGATCGGCCCCGACCAGACTTTCTTTGACTTGGAGACAGAGCAGTTTCAGACGGTGCTGAATCTGAACCTCACTGGTACTGTTATACCTACACAGGTATTCCTGAAGCCAATGGTAGAGGCTGGAAAGGGAAGCATCATCAACTTCTCTTCTATGGCTGCCTTCCGCCCAATGACCCGTGTCTGCGGTTATGCTGCAGCCAAGGCAGGCATCTCCAACTTTACAGCATATATGGCTCATGAGACAGCCAAGAAGTTTGGTGAGGGTATCCGTGTAAATGCCATTGCTCCAGGTTTCTTCATCACCGAGCAGAACCGTGCGCTCCTTACCAATCCCGACGGAACCTACACAGAGCGCGGAAAGGATGTTATCCGCCAGACTCCGTTCGGACGTATGGGTAAACCAGAAGAACTCTGCGGCACTATCCAGTATCTGATGAGCGATGCTGCATCATTCGTAACAGGTACTGTGGCTGTAGTGGATGGTGGTTTTAATATTTTCGCCATGTAACAACGCAAACCTTTACGCAACATTTTTGCAACATAAATGTATAACGTAAAGGATATTTTTATACCTTTGCAGCAGAAATAATTAGAAACAATTTAAACAACAAAACAAATCATGAAAGAGCTTAAATCTTTGAACAAGCGTACAGCTCCAAAGAGCGTTATGCCAGAGAGAATTATCCAGTTTGGTGAGGGCAACTTCCTTCGCGCATTCGTTGACTGGATTGTATGGAATATGAACAAGAAGACCGACTTCAACGGTTCTGTTGTTGTCGTTCAGCCTTTGGCTGGCGGTATGGTTGACTGGCTGAACGGTCAGGACTGCCTCTACCATGTAAACCTTCAGGGTAAGGAGAATGGTCAGGCCATCAATACTCTTGAGCGTATCGACGTGATTAGCCGTGCACTCAATCCATATTCTCAGAACCAGGCCTTTATGGCTTTGGCAGAGCAGCCAGAGATGCGTTTCATCATCTCTAACACTACTGAGGCTGGTATCGCATTCGATGATTCTTGCAAGTTTACTGATGCTCCTGCTGCTTCTTATCCAGGTAAATTGGTACAGTTGCTGTTCCATCGCTACAAGTTCTTCGAGGGCGACCCAACTAAGGGTATGATTCTGATGCCTTGTGAGTTGATCTTCCTCAACGGCCACCACCTGAAGGAGTGCATCTATCAGTACATTGAGCTTTGGAAGGGTGACATGGGCGCTGACTACGAAGGCTTCAAGGAGTGGTTCACCAACCACTGCTACGTATGCGCTACTCTCGTAGACCGTATCGTTCCTGGTTTCCCACGTGATACCATCAAGGAAATTCAGCAGAAGGTTTGCTACAAGGACAACCTCGTTGTTAAGGCTGAGAGCTTCCACCTCTGGGTAATCGAGAAGGCTGAGAATATGACTGTAGAGCAGATGCAGGAAGAATTCCCTGCTCACAAGGCTGGTCTGCACGTTCTCATCACCGACAACGAGAAGCCATACCACGAGCGTAAAGTAACACTGCTCAACGGTCCTCACACTGTATTGAGCCCTGTCACTTACCTGAGCGGTGTAAACATCGTACGCGATGCTTGCGAGCACCCAGTATTGGGCAAGTACATCCACAAAGTACAGTTCGATGAGTTGATGCAGACTCTTAACCTGCCAATGGACGAGTTGCAGAAGTTTGCTTCTGACGTATTGGAGCGCTTCGAGAACCCATTTGTTGACCACCAGGTAACAAGTATCATGCTCAACTCATTCCCTAAGTATGAGACTCGTGACCTCCCAGGCGTGAAGATCTACTTGGAGCGTAAGGGTGAGTTGCCACAGGGCTTGGTATTCGGTTTGGCTGCTATCATCACTTATTACAAGGGTGGCAAGCGTGCTGACGGTGCAGAGATCAAGCCACAGGACGACCAGAAGATTATAGACAAGCTGACAGAGCTTTGGGCTACTGGTGATACTCAGAAGGTGGCTGAGGGTGTTCTTGCTTTCGACTACATCTGGAAGGAAGACCTCAACAAGACTGTTCCTGGCTTGACAGAGTTGGTTAAGAAGGATCTCGACCTCATCCAGGAGAAGGGTATGCTCGAGGCTGTTAAGACCATTCTGTAATCGGTAACTAAGACTGATGTAATTTTTTTGAACATAATGTAAAGAGGATTCCACCTTCGGGAGAATCCTCTTTTTTGTTATTCAAACTTTATTCAAATATGAAGAAAAACTATCTGTATCTCATCAAGAGTTTCATGGCATGCGCCCTACTCTGCTCTGCCGCTTATGCACAGGCACAGACGAAGACAAAGGATCTGAGCAAGCCACAAACACAGGTCAAGGGTTACTATACCCAGTATTATGGCAATCAACCCGAGCTCATCAAGAAGGCGCAACAGTGGGCAGAGTCGGGCGAATGGCGCAATGGTTTCGTGCAGGCCAAGCCACACAGCAGCGTGAACCTCGTAGACTTCTATCTGCAATATCAAAAGAACCCTGCACAGTGGAAAGCCCTCTTCGAGTATCTGAGTCATACCGACCTGCTTGCCATCAGCAAGGGCAAGCACAAAATACCCGGCACACAGTTGGTGGTAAGTGTAGAGGATTCGCAGAACGGTCCACTGGCAAAACGAAGGAGCGAGAGTCACAACCACCACATCGATTTCCAGTATGTGGTAAAGGGAACGGAGCGTTTTGGCATCATCGACCATTACACCAGTATACCCAACAGCAAGTACCGACCAGACGTGATACACTATGATTACCAGGTAGAGAAATCAAGATTCTATGACAGTAATCCCGATGAATTCTTTATTTTCTTCCCTCGCGACTGGCATATAGCCAAAGTGGAAAACGACACTAACGACCAACAAATCAGAGTGATAGTCATCAAGGTGGATTATATGGATTAAAGATTTAGGGTGCAAAGTTTACGTTTTTTTTGCTATTATGAATATTTATTAGTAACTTTGCACCCAAATTTTTGAAAAATATAACACACTAATGAAGGCTTTCAACATTCAGACAAAGTTGTTTTCTTGTTTGAAGACTTACGACAAGAAAACATTCATGTCCGATCTCATGGCAGGTATCATTGTGGGCATCGTAGCCCTTCCTTTGGCCATTGCGTTCGGTATTGCATCGGGAGTAACACCAGAAAAGGGTATCATCACAGCCATTGTGGCTGGTCTCGTCATCTCACTCTTCGGAGGAAGCAAGGTGCAGATAGGCGGACCTACAGGTGCATTTATCATCATCATCTACGGTATCATACAGAAGTATGGCTTCGAGGGACTCACCATCGCTACCCTGATGGCAGGCCTCTTCCTCGTACTTTTCGGACTGCTTCGATTGGGTACCATCATCAAGTACATTCCCTATCCCATCGTGGTGGGATTCACCAGCGGTATCGCTGTCACTATCTTCACCACCCAGATCAAAGACCTCTTCGGACTGACACTTCCTTCCAACCCTTCCGACTTTATTGAGAAATGGGGAGTCTATCTGCAGAACTTCAATACCATCGACCCTTGGTGCGCTCTGATAGGTGTGGCGAGTGTGGTCGTTATTGCCGTCACTCCACGCTTCAGCAAGAAGATTCCAGGCTCATTGATAGCTATTATCCTGATGACCATCGTTGCCCTGCTGCTGAAAAACTTTGCCGGTGTCCTCTCTATCGAGACCATTGGCGACCGCTTCTCTATCAGCAATGAGTTGCCAGCCGCTCAGGTGCCCGACATGAATTGGGAAACCATCAAAAGCTTGGTATCACCAGCCATCACCATTGCCATCCTGGGAGCCATCGAGTCTTTGCTCTCAGCTACTGTAGCAGATGGTGTTATCGGCGACCACCACGATTCCAATACCGAGTTGGTGGCTCAGGGACTGGCGAACATTGCCTCTCCCCTCTTTGGCGGTATTCCTGCCACAGGAGCCATAGCCCGCACCATGACCAATATTAATAATGGTGGTAAGACCCCTGTTGCTGGCATCATCCATGCCGTGGTATTGTTGCTTATCTTCCTGTTCCTCATGCCTTTGGCCAAGTACATTCCTATGGCTTGTCTGGCAGGTGTGCTGGTGGTAGTTTCTTACGGTATGTGTGGATGGCGCTCGTTCCTCGAACTGATGAAGAATCCTAAGAGCGACGTTACCGTCCTGCTCATCACCTTCTTCCTCACCATCATCTTCGACCTCACCATCGCAATCGAGGTGGGACTCATCATCGCCTGTCTGCTCTTCATGAAACGTATGTCGGAGACTACTGATATCAAGGCCATCACCGAGGAGATCGACCTCAACCAGGACGCAGAGTTCTCTACAGGAAACCTGGATCACCTCATCATTCCACAGGGTGTGGAGGTGTATGAGATCAATGGTCCTTACTTCTTTGGAGCCGGCAATAAGTTTGAGGAAATCATGGCCTCATTTGGCGACCGTCCTAAAGTGCGCATCATCCGTATGCGTAAGGTGCCCTTCGTTGACTCTACGGGTATCCACAACCTTACCAACCTTTGCGAGATGAGTAAGAAGGAAGGCATCCAGATTGTGCTTTCGGGAGTAAGAGAGAAAGTGAACGGACAGTTGGAGCATGCAGGATTCTATCACCTCATTGGCGAAGAGAACATCTGCAGCCATATCAACCTGGCTTTGAAGAGAGCCAACGAAATCATAGAAAAGTAAATCGTTATGGAGAATAACAACAAGAAACCTATAGAGCTGGTATTTAAGGAAGACCTGCATCAGTATCTCCTCTCAGTGGGGCGAATAGATGAGCGTCTGCCTGAAGCTCCCGACATTGAGACACTCTGGGCAAAGATTGGCGAGAGTTATCTGCCAGATGCCATGCGTGAGTTTGGCAAGTATCCCACTGTAGCCTTGGGTTGGATTATGTTTGTTGGCATGGCCATCGCCAAATACTGGGATGAGGACTGGGAGCTATACGGCAAGGTGGAGAATCTGTATATCTATCTGCGCGACCGCATAGACTTCGACCACATGGACGACTACATCTGCGAGAAGGTTCTGCTGTTGGACGAGAATGCCCACAAGGGCTTGTCGAACATTGTGGCAGAGTGTGCTGCACGTACATACAACAGTCTCATCCACCAAGGTTTGGAGCCAGGTACTGAGGCTGCCTTCAGGGGTTTCATCGCAGCCCTGCACCAGATGTACCTCATGGGCGCAGCCATCCAGCTGAACGCCATGGGTTATCACATGACAAGATTATAATGGGGTAGTTGGAGTAGTTTGGGAAATTAAAGTAGTTAAAGCCGAAAGCCCCAAAAGCTCATAACAGCAGTACGCCCTGAAAGGGCAGAAGCTCTTAGCCCAGGGCAACGCCCTGGGTTATTTTGTACGCAAACCTGTCGCCCTGTAAGGGCAAAAGCTTTACATAACGCAGAGGATTTTCAATTTTTATTAGGTATATTTTAAAGCTTTTGCCCTTACAGGGCGCCTTGCAGACTGCCATTATACCCAGGGCGTTGCCCTGGGCTAAGAGCTTCTGCCCTTTCAGGGCGTGTAGGGGAAAACAGGCGAGACATCAGTAACTTCTAACGACCGAAGGGAGTGATAACTTCTAACGACTGTTGAGAGTGATAACTTCTAACGACTGTTGAGAGTGATAATTTCTTGCGACTGTTGAGAGTGATAATTTCTTGCGACTGTTGGGAGTGATAACTTCTTTAACTCCTAAACTTGCGAAAAGCATAAGAAGGGAATGAGCATTAATACTCATTCCCTTCTTCTTTGATGACACTGGGACCGTCGATCAGTTCGGGCGCAGGCTTGTTGCAGTTGACGTCACGGTAAGCCTTGCGCAAATCGCCAAGTCCTATGTCGATGCTCTTGTTGACAGGACGGTCTTTATCCACCAGACTATGAGAGAAAAGCCACTCATAGGTTTTCTTGAGATAAAAGATACGGGCAGGCGCTCCATGATTGGCACCAGGTAGCCAGTCGTACAGCAACCGGCTATCGTTGCCACTCTTTTTAAGTTTCTCCACCACCACCTTCGACTGCTTCACGGGCACGGCTCTGTCGGCAGTACCATGAATAATCCAGAAAGGCAACTTGCCCAGTCCACTCACATCCTTGAGCGAGGTACCTCCGCAGAGTGCCATTCCTGCTGCAATGCGATCGGGATAGGTGCCGCAGACATCCATAGTGCCATAACCGCCGAGACTCATGCCCAGCACATACACACGGGTAGAGTCGCAGGCGTAATGTTTCCTTACCCAGTCGAAGACATCCATCACTTTCTTCGGGCTCCAGGCTCCACCGGGGTTCTGAGGCACAATGGTGAGGGCATCAATATCCCTGCCTTTCACGATGGCATCGAGAGGACCATAACGGCGAACACGCGAGAGGTCTCTTCCGCAAAGGCTTGCTCCATGCAGGAAGATGATGACAGGGGTCTGCTCTTGAGAATAAAAATAATCTACTGGTGTATAAACCCAGAAGTTGTAGCCTCCGGGGATAGAATCATTAACGGCTCTGAGGAAATCGTAAGCCGATACCTTCAGAGCCGTCAGAGACAGAACGATTGCAAAAAGTATTTTCTTCATATTTTTGGATATTCGTTATCAGTAAACTTACGAATGCCAAAATTACAAATTATCTTTCTGAATCGCAAATTATTTCAATTACTTTGAAACACGTTAATAGGTGTTCACATACTTCTCACTCATTCTGTGATTCATTATTTCTTTCGCTTGAAGCTTATCTGCGCAGGAACTTCTGTGCGACAGTGCTTCCATCCTTGCCCTTGATGAGCACGATGTACATGCCCTTGACAAGGGCTGAGGTGTTGACAAACTGAGAGTCTGTTGAGCCTGCCACCTTCTTACCGTCAGCGCTGAATATATTGAGTGAGGCTATGTCACCATAGACGATCAGACCATTGGTGGTCTGGTACATCTGATAGGTCTTTGTGGCACCCTCCTTCTCTACTTGCTCAATGCCCGTAACGATTGGGTTGCCATCTTCGTCCACCTCCTGGTAAACCCCCAGTGTCAGGTCGGTAAGGTACATGTCGCCACCACCATTATTGGTTAATTTCACTACAATAGGCTTTTTCTCTATCTTACCCACCTTTGCTTTCACGTCAACCAAAGCAACACCTTCTGATAAGGAAACAGATGCTGTTCCTGAGTTGGAGTTATCAGCATAATGCCAGTCGATAACGAGTGTACGACCACCCGTGCAATATACATTAGACTTCATCTCGGCAAGAGAAGGCAGGGTGAACTCTACGTTGGTTGTCTTTGGAATCCTGTAAGCACCATAAGTAGCAGAGTATTTCTTGCCTCTCGTCGTAGACTCATCTACGTAGGTCACCGAACTCTTGCCATCAGAAGACTTACCATAGTATCTTGGATTCACGCCTTCTGCCGTTCCGCCTGTGATATACTTCTTCACCTCATCAATAATCACTTCATCCTGGAAGAGATAGTTGTTGACTACGGTTGTGGTCACCCAGTTCTTTCCATCGCTTGGCTCTGGAATGGCATCTTCCACCGTACCGTCGTTCACAGGCATTTTGAGAGTATAGGCATTGTCATCGCCGCCATATTCGTATGGACCATAGTCAGGCGCCTTGCCTACATAAGGGATGTTGAGGGTTACTGACCAGTTCTGTGGCGCATTGTCCGCATATTCGTATGCAGCCTTATGAGCATCCACCGTCTTGAAATCTGTAATCGGAGTACCTGCATCAATCAGCTTGCTGCCAGCTTTCAGACGACCGAACTTCAAAGGCAACTCTCCGTTATCCTGACGGGCACTGATGCCTGTCTCGTAGCTCAGATCCTCGTACTCGGAAGAATAATTATTGATAGTTTTGGCATAGGAAGTACCTGTATTGCTTGCCTTCTCACCCAAAGGATTGGTATTATCGAGTGTGGTCCAAGTACAGTATTCGATGTCTGGCGCCTTAGTGAAAGCAGAGTTGCGCTCCATCTTTTGTGAGCCATAGGCAAAGCCCACGCAGTTGCGCAGCACCCAGTTGCCATAGTCAGGCTCTTCCATGTTGTAACCATAGTTGATGCCGTTGCCATACGAGAGGTCATTGATGAGATAAGAACCCTCGCGATGATGGTTTTGGTCGAAACCTTTCTTGGCGTGGAAAGCTGCAATACAGTTTTTGAATACATGAGCACCTGTTGAGGTACCGCCCTGCTTGCATCCTCCCATCTTGAATCCGTTGGCATTACCCTTGTCGAAACCATTATTCAAGCACCAGCAATTGTCAACCACAATAGGGAAAACCGTGTAGTACAAGTCCCAGCCGTCGTCCGAGTTGTGCCAGGCACGGCAACCATGAAACTCATTACCAGGACCAGGAAACAGTTTGATAGCGAAACCATCAGCGTTGCCACCGTTTGACCATGGGTCGTGGTTATCATAAGCATCGCAGTTGACGATAATATTGAATCTTCCGTATTTGAACTCGGTATTGCGGGTGTTGTTACCTTTATCGTCCTTTCCAAAACCTTGCTGAAGACCCGTGTCCTCATTGCCATAGAAGCGGCAGAGTTCCACTACGCAATAACTACCCTCAAGTTTCATACCGTTGTCAGCAGAGTTGCAGATGTCGAGACCACGATAATGCCAGTAGTTGGCACCTATCTTGTGCATGATACCTCGGTTGTTAGCAGCCTCTGTTGCAGTACTGCGTGGCTGTCCAGCGAAGTCGAATACTGGGCGCTCTGTGTCACCAGGATAGGCAAACACACAGATACGCTTGTCTGCAGTACCTGTCTCAGTCACATTGATGGTTTGTGAAAGATGGTAGGTTCCTCCTCTTACATAGAGAATGTCGCCAGCCTTCAGTGCAGCAAAAGCCTTTACCGGATCACCAAAAGGTTTGTCGACACTCATACCATTGCCTGCACCATTAGGTGCCAAGTAATAATCTTTAGCCATAGCTCCATGCGAAGCCAAAAGGCACAACGCTACAAGCGCTACCTTTGTCTTTGTTTTAGTTTTCATTTTCACTGTTTTGTTTTTAGTGTTTGTTTTTTGTAGTTTATATTTGTTTTTTTAATAAGTTATGTGTGAATCCATTTTTGGTTTGTTTTTAGTGTCTTGAGTTTTTGATGTTACAAAAGTAATATTATCATCCGAAAAAGCCATGATTTTCTTTGACAATTAAACATGTTTAACCTTAGGGGCGGTAATCCCCCCAGTTTCACATGTGGTTCAAGTACGGGCTGAAGGCCCAAAAGTTCTTAGCCCAGGGCAGCACCCTAAATAGCAGAGACTTACAGAGCTTCTACCCTTTCAGGCCGTACTTGAACCACAAGCGAAACTTGAGTCATGTTATTCGAAAATTTCCGATTATTCCACTTGCTTCTTCACCCAAACCTTGTGAGAGCCTCTTCCTTTTGCAGTGATAGGAGAAGAAGGGTCATCTGTCAACGTTTTCAATTCCATAGAGGCGGCAGTCCGGCTTAGATGATTGATGGCTGCATAATCGGTGAGGGTGATGAAACCGTTTTCATGGATCTCTTCCAAGGCACGACTGACACGCTCTTCTTTGGAGTACAGCTCGCGTTTGATAACTTTTACACCACTCATATCACGTTCCAGATCGGAGTTGACAAGTAGTCTTACTTCCTTTATCAACTCGGGCGAGGTCTTGAAATTGATATTCTTTACTCCCACTGTACGATACGCCATCTTGTCATCGTCATGCTGCATCTCTGTAGGTTTTTCGTCTTCGAACCCCAGGGACAACGAAAAGGTTCCCAATCCATCCAGGTTGACATTGTACCCCATAGCCAACATACGGGCCAATATGTTACACATATCCGTTAAAGCAGCCTCTATCGCGCTCGTTGGTAATGCGTTGTTGTACCACTTCATCTTCTTTATAAACTCTTCTGTAGACAGTGTCCGATAGGTCACCATTTTAGGATAAACCTTGCGTGTGCCGGTCTTATCCATGTCTGCCATTTCTACTAATTTGTACTTTGCCATAGTTATATTTAGTTTTTTATTATTAGGAAATGATTGTATGTCACCCAAGATATTGTTGCCAAACACCACATAAATCTCCGTTCAAAGGCTTTGAACGGACATTCAAAGGCTCTGAACGGACATTCAAAGGCTCTGAACGGACATTCAAAGGCTTTGAACGGAGATTTATCAAGTGCAAAGATACAATTTAAAAGGGCTTAATGCAAATTTTTGATGCTATTTCAGCAAAAAATCTTTTAATTCAAGATTTTTATTTCCTATATGGCTAAAAAAATAAGGGAAGTTAGACTGGTAAGAGGTTCATTGCTTATTGTTTAGTTTTCAAACAATAAAGCATTTGTCTCTTAACCCATCTAACTTCCCTTAACTTCTTTATTTTACTCAAATTTTCCGTGCGACCAGAGGAAGCGATAGCTTCGCCTGATCGCTATGACTTACGTGTCTTAGAACTTATATCCCAAGGTCATGAGCAACTGATGACGGTTGTTGGAAACCTTGGTTGCAGAAACCTCATTGCTGATGGCTGGAGTGAAACCCTCTTTAGTGCCAAAGTTCTTGCTGCTCATAAAGGGATAGAAGTCACCGTCCTGAGCGCTGTACTGGTAAGCCAGGTCGAGGAACATCTTCTTGTAGTTGAAGCCAAGACCCAGAGTGAAGCGGTTGATCGCCTTCCAGTTGGTGTAATCGGTAGAAGTTGCCATGTTGACACCTGTATTACCATCAGCATCATAAGAGCACATCAAAGTCTGGTCGCGCACACCATCTTCCTTATACAAAGCCGATACATTGTTGTAGCCCACGCGTACAGCCAGCATCGGAATTGGCTTGTACTCCATACCCAACTTCAGGGTGCTCACACCATTCAGGGTTGCCTTGGTGTGGTCGTTCATAGGCTTGTCGCTGCTACTCGACTCGTAGTAGTCCCATCCGTCATAATAACCACCGTCTTTGATACGATTGTCCATGTGATTGTACCAGGCATATTCGTAGGTGGCACCGAGAGCGAAGTAGTTGCCGATGGTGTGACCCAAGCTCAGACCTGCTTTCCAGGGAGTATTGAGACGATAGTCGTAACCCACGTATGACGAGTTATGTCCGGCAGCATACTGCCCCTGATCGTTGACAATATTCTTGTCGGTGAGATCCAGATCGGCAGTACCCTTCATAGTCAGGTCATAGAATACAGGCGAGTTGACATAGACACCGATGCGGAAAGGAGAGCTCTCTACAGGACGGAAGATGACACCCGCCTTTACATCAAATCCAGTTCCGTCAATCTTCAGACTCTCGCGCGACTCGCCATAGGCTTCCTTTTCGGCTACAAAATTCTCTGTATAGTAAGAGTCGCTGTGGTAATTGACATCATGCAATCCCAAGGTGACACCCCACCATACACGGTTTTTGATGCTTCCGCTGATGTTGAAGTCGTAGACACCGATGTAGCCATGCTGATACTGTCCGAAAAGGAAGGAACGACCATCATAGAAATTCTGCAAGTTATTCTCGTCCTTGCCCATCAACTTATGATAATTCTCATCCACACCGTTCCAGATCAGGTCACCCGCATTGCGGATGTAGCCATCATATCGTGTGTCGATATAGTTGCTGTAGTCAGTCTTGTTGGCTGCCAACTTAGACTGTGAGGCACCGTTGAGCATACTGGTTGCCGTGAGAATCTGCATGAAGTCGGTACTCTTATGGAAGTTGAATGCCAGGTTGACGTAAGTCTGGTTGCGGTGGGCCATAGACCATACAAAACCAATCTGGTCGAAGCTCACCTTCGAGTTCTTTCCATCGATGTAGGCATTGGTGCCATCAAAAGTGAAGTTCTTGTCGGCCGACGACTGCGCCAGCACACCGGCAGAAAGAGCTGCCTGACTCTTGCGGAACATACCTATACCTGCAGGGTTGGTGCTGATAGTAGAAAGGTCAGCACCTAAAGCCTCCATGGCTCCACCCATGCCCACATAACGGGCAGTACCCGTAAGAGCAGTCTCAGCCAGTTTGGCATCCTGATAAGTTTCCTGTGCCATAGCCGGAATTGTCATAAGTCCCAACAAAGCCGGCAAAATGATCTTTACACGTTTCATATTCTTGAAATATTAAAAAGTTTCTATCTTCTTCCACTACCATAACTGCGCGAACCGCCTCCGCCACCGCTGAAGCCTCCGCCACGGCTGCCGCCAAAACTTCCGCCATGACTCTGGTTGCCGAAGTTGCTGTAGTTGAAGCTGCGGTTGTTGTTATAATTGTAGTTTCGGTTGCTGTTGGTATTTGTGCTCTCGCGACGGCCAAAACGATTGTATTGCCCAGGATAATTATTCCTGTAAGAGCTATTTACGTTAGAGCCTGATGCTGAATGGCTAAAGCTACGATAGCCGTTGCTTGGGCGCACGTAAGCCACAGCCGGACCTCCCCAATACCAAGGATAATAACCACCCCATCCATACCAGGGACCACCATACCAGCCTGCATAGCCATAATACCAGGGGTCGAACCAGGGATCAAACCAGGGATCGTACCATCCTGCATAATAGCCATAACGCCATGGATTGTGCCAGCGCCAGTAAGAACTGCGCCAGTAGTATGGTCCGCAGCCGTAATAACTATAGAACCAAGGATCGTAAAATCCGTCCCAACGGCTCAGGTCTCGGGTGCAGTAGAAATCATCACCCATGCCACGCATGTACTTCTCGGCAAAAGCCTCGTCATCGTAGATGGAATCGGGAGCCACGCCCTTGCCCACTCTGAACGATATGATGTCGTTGCCCAAAGAGTCGGCTCCGATGTTCTGATAATGGCTCAACAGTTTACCGCAACGGTTGTATTCATCCACATTTCGGTCGCTTCCCGACCAGTAGAGGGCATATATGCTGTCTTGACGTGCACGCTGGGCAGCCAACAGCTTTGCCTTCTGCACACGTTCCTCGGCTGCCTTCTTGGCTTCTTGCTTCGGGTTGAAGTAGAGGTCATCATCTTGTGCCATCATTGTCAATGGCAGGGCAGCCATAAAGACTGAAAGGACTAACCATTTTTTCATATTCTTTTTCTCCTATTTATTATTGTTGTTCTTCTTATATCTGTTATCTATGTCTATAGATACAATGAATCAAGTGCAAAAATATTGCTTATTTACATGCAAAAATACAGAAAAACCCTAAATAATGGTAGGTTTTTCCCTATTTTTTATATTTTTGCAGTAAAATTTAAAACGAAATTCAATGAAATACTTAGTAGCGACATTCAAAATCGAGGTAGAAGCCGACCTGATGCAGGTGTGCAGAGACCTCTTGGCAGACAGCTCGGCTGAAGCGGGATTCGAGTCTTTCGAGGAAACGGAGCAAGGACTGGAGGCCTATGTGCAGAAAGATTTCTTCGACAAGGAGGCCCTCGACAACAGTATTGCCGATTTTCCCATAGAGAGTGCCCGCATCACTTATGAAGTGAAGGAGGCTGAGGACAAAGACTGGAACCAGGAATGGGAGGAACAGGGGTTTGAACCCATTTGCATCGACGACCAGATTCTCATCTACGACGCCAAACATCCCGACCTGCACCCTACTACCTCGCCCGACCATATAGAAATAGGTATAGAGGCGAAGCTTGCCTTTGGTACGGGCAATCATGAGACCACCCGTATGATCGTCTCTACCCTTCTTGGTATGAACTTAGCGAAGAAGCGCGTTCTCGACTGTGGTTGCGGTACGGGTATTCTCGGTATTGCCTGCGCCAAGATGGGTGCAAGCGAGATTGTGGGTTATGATATTGATGAATGGAGTGTGAACAATGCGCAGCATAATGCCCAACTGAACGGCGTTGACAATATGGAGGTACTCTTCGGCAATGCTTCGGTCATCAACCACATCAGCGGAATGTTCGATCTGGTGATGGCAAACATCAACCGCAACATCTTGTTGGCTGACATGAAGTCGTTCAGAAGCGTGCTCAACGAAGGCGGCTATCTGATACTGAGCGGATTTTATAACGAAGATATCCCCGTGCTGATAGAGAAAGCAGAGGAACTGGGACTGAGAGAGGTAAGCAGAAGAGACGACGAAGGCTGGGCGTGCCTTATTCTGACCACTCCATAAACGTGCGCTCGTTGTTGTTGGCTCCGATGCACAACTGGCGCAAATCATAATAGCTGCCATTATAGATATTGAAGTCGACATAACCCTTAATACCTGGCAACTTACCGGCATCGGTATGTTGCCAGAACTTCCATTTACCCTTGTATTGTACCTTGTCAACATAGTAGTGGGCTATCCAATAAGGATAGTCGTCGAAAACAGGAGCACCAAGGTACTGCTCCTTAAATTTATAATAGGTGTAAATAATGGGCTTGACATGATAACGGTCTTCCACGATGTGAAGCCAAGTCAGCACATCGCGCTGGAATTCCTCCACACTCTTATCGGCAGGCTTGTGTTCTATGTCGAGAACAGGAGGAAGGTCGCCTTCTGTAAGATGCACCTTATCGAGGAAGAAATAAGCCTGTTCGCGTGCCGACGACTTGTTGCTCCAGAAGTGGTAAACGCCTCTGATAAAGCCATAATCGCGTGCCTGATTAAAGTTTTCTCTGAAATTCTCGTCAAGACGTGAGGACCCCTCAGTACTCTTGATAATGATAAAGCGCAGGGGACAACCTTTGATCATGGCGTCCTTGAGTTGTTCCCAGTCAATAGTGCCTTGATAATGCGAGATGTCGATGCCTCGTATTTCGTATCCGTCAGGATACTCGGCATCGCCATAAAGCGCACGCCAGCGGAACCCCGTAGGTCCCACAAAGAAATAATAGAACGCACCCACGTAGAGAAGCACAACAGCAATACCTCCTATCCACCATGCCCAGCGAGGGTATCGGCCAAAGAAGCCATGGCGGGTACGAGAAATGCGACGGCGCCTGACGGGCTGTCGACTTGTTTTGCGTTTTTGTGGTTTACGTTGGGTTTGTACCATTTGGTTTTACGCGCTTTTAATAAGTTAAGGAGTTAAGAAGTTAAGGAGTTAAGGAGTTAAGGAGTTAAGACAATAGTCTTTTTGCGCAAGATGTGGGAAACACTTAATATTAAACACTTAATATAAAACACTTAACATTAAACTTTAGCCTTACTCCTCCCAGCAAAAGCAAAGAGTGAAAAGCGAAGAACCGCATGGATTTAAAATAAAAGCATTTGAATTCTTCACTCTTCACTCTCCTTATCTTATAGGGTAACTTTATTTACCTTCCTGTTCCAGCTTCAGAGTCTTTGTGGTCTGATCACAAACCTCAGCAGGACCCCAGTACTGGATAGGACCAGGATAAACGTAAGAAGTTTCTCTTGCCCAAACATCACGCTTGGCAGCGAAAGCCTTGAATGGAGCACCATCAAGCTCGACGAGAGCCTTGCGGATAACTGGCTTCATCTCGCCATTACGCTTCTCCATGTTCATCATCATGGTGATTGGCACACCTCCTGCCTTCCATTCATCGGTCTTGGCTGTTGTGTTCTTTACGATGGCCATGTAACCAGTCTTGCCGTTAGCGATAAGCTGTGCAGCGCTGGTTCCAAGTGCGTAGCAGTAGTCTGCGTCAAAGTTGGATGGAGCAGCGCAACGACCTTCGTAACCGAAGAAGTGATGCTGAGCGGCAAACTTACCTACGTACTTGCCTTCCTTCTTCCATTCGTCCAACTTGGCAGCAACCATCTCAGAGAGCAACTTCTCTGTCTCGATGAGAGAAACCTGAACGTTTCCGTGTGGGTCGCGGTCGAGAGAGAGCTGACGGGCAACACCCTCAGGAAGAGTAGCGAATGTCTCGGCATTCTCCTTAGAGAGGTGAGCCAGAATGTACTCACGCTGAGCATCCTTGTCCAAATCCTTATAGTCAGCACCATGAGCAGCCAAGAGGTCGTTCAGTTCCTCGATAAGACGACCGATAGCAGGGATAAATTCTATCAATCCTTCAGGAATCAGCACAACACCGAAGTTGTTACCGTCAGCAGCACGGTCGGCTACTACCTGAGCGATATTCTCTACAATCTGATTCAATGTCATATCCTTGGCCTCTACCTCCTCTGAAACAAGGCAGATGTTAGGCTGTGTCTGAAGCGCGCACTCCAAAGCAATGTGAGAAGCCGAACGACCCATCAACTTGACGAAGTGCCAGTATTTACGTGCAGAATTGCAATCGCGCTCAATGTTTCCAATCAACTCAGAATAAGTCTTGCAGGCTGTATCGAAACCAAAAGAAGTCTCAATCTGATCGTTCTTCAAGTCACCGTCGATAGTCTTAGGACAACCGATTACCTGTACACCACACTTCTTGGCAGCATAGTACTCAGCCAATACGCAGGCATTAGTATTAGAGTCGTCACCGCCGATGATAACAATAGCCTGGATGTCCAACTCGCGGATAATCTCCAAACCCTTGTCAAACTGGTCGGTCTTCTCCAACTTGGTACGACCAGAACCAATCATATCGAAACCACCAGTATTGCGGTAGTCGTTGATGAAGTCGGCTGTAATCTCCATATAGTTATGGTCAACCAAGCCACCAGGACCCATGAGGAAACCATAAAGGCGGTTGGCTGGGTTCAACTTCTTCAATGCATCAAAAAGACCACAAATGACATTGTGACCGCCAGGAGCCTGACCGCCACTGAGGATAACACCCACGTTCATCTTGGTGTCGTGAGCCTCGTCACCAGGTACGAACTCTACGAGCGGCATACCATAAGTGTTAGGGAAGAGCTTCTTGATTTCTTCCTGATTGTCTACACTCTGAGTAGGAGCACCTTCTTTCACTTTTACGTTGCCCTGTAATCCTTTAGGGAGTTTAGGAAGGTAGGCTGCTCGTGCTAATTGCAATTCACTTTTTTCCATGTCTTTTAGAATTTATAATTTTTTATTTACTGAAACTTCAAAACATCTGCAAAAGTAATTTATTTTTTCCACATAAAGAAACAAATAAAGCTAAAAATGAGTTAAAGAGAACTTTTTTTTCATTCTTGTGCACGAATTACGAATAAAATTACTATCTTTGAGCATTGAAATCATATTGTCATTCATTTAAAGATAAAAACTATGGCTAATAAAAGAGATTTAAAACGTACAATCAATTACATCACCAGCGATATGTTCGCCGAGTGTGTAGCAGCTTCATTGTATAGCAGCAAACCTGCAGCCGAAGACGTCGACGGCATTCTGACTGCTATTGTCATGATTCGCACAGACTTTATCTGCCGCGTGTCACATCCAGAGCCAGGCATGGAGCAGAAAAAATACTATAAGAAGCTCATTGAAGACTTCAACAAGCAGGCCTGCGAGATTATTGACCAAATCAACAATATGGGTTAATTATTGGAAAGAATTCTGATTCTTACATTATTATATATAATATAAGTTTTCTTACCAAAACTTCGAAACACACTGTAATGATTCAACAATTATCCAAATGGATACTCTATAAGCGCTTGGGATGGACCAAGGAGATTACCATAGCCCATCCCGAGAAGTATATTATCTGTCTTGCTCCACATACCAGCAACTGGGACCTCCTCATCGGACAACTCTACGCTCATGCCGAAGGAATCAAGAGCAACTTCCTGATGAAGAAGGAATGGTTCTTCTGGCCATTGGGACCCATCTTCCGCAAGATGGGAGGAATACCGGTATGGCGAAGCAAGCACACCAGCATGACCGACAACCTGGCTGAGGAAGCCCGCAAGCGAGACCACTTCTGTCTTTGCATCACACCCGAGGGAACCCGTTCGCTCAACCCCGACTGGAAGAAGGGATTCTACTTCATTGCCCTCAAGGCAGGAATTCCAATCCTGCTCTATGGCGCAGACTATCAGAAACGGCTCATTACGTGCACCAAGCAGATTATACCATCTGGCGACCTGGATGCCGACATGCGAGAAATCAAGTTGTACTTCAAAGACTTCAAGGGAAAGAAGCCCGAGAAGTTTACGATAGGCAACATATAAAAACTCTGATGAAAGAAAAACTCTACATGATACGACTGTTGACTTGCAGTTTAGCTGCATGCTCATTCCTTTCCTTGCCCGTCGCAGCTCAGTCTGTGACGGGCAAGGTATACCTTGACGGCAACACAAGAGCATGGGAAGATATCAACTACGAGGGAGACCCATGGGTCTTCAACATGTCTCGCCCCTACTTTGTAACGCGTGGACTGCAGAACAGACACCTCTCGGTATGGGCATCGCACGGAAGATATTATGATGGAGACCAGAGAAGATGGAAATGGCAACGCCCCAACCTCTTCGGCTCTACCGAGGACCTCTTCACGCAAACCATCGTGGTGCCCTACCTCATACCCATGCTGCAGAATGCCGGAGCCATAGTCTTCACTCCACGTGAGCGTGACTGGCAGAAGCATGAAGTGATCGTCGACAACGATGATGCCGTCAAACGCCCGTATTATGTTGAGACCGTCAACGGTAAAAAATGGAAAGACTGTGATTCCATAGGTTTCGCTGCCAAAAGAAGATATTATGAAGACAATCAGAATCCCTTTACCGACGGAACTGTAAGGAAGGCAAAAGCCACCAAGAAGAAGAACCATAGCGAGATAAGCTATCAGCCCGACCTGCCCGAAGCAGGCAAGTATGCTGTCTACGTAAGCTACCAAAGTCTGCCCAAGAGTGTGACCGATGCGAAATACATCGTCTACCACAAGGGAGAGGCAACCGAGTTTTCCGTCAACCAGCGCATGGGCGGAGGAACATGGGTCTACTTGGGCACATTCGACTTTGACAAGGGCTGCAATACACTCAACCGTGTGGTGGTAACCAATCAAGCTTCCAAACGAGGAGTGGTGACCAGTGATGCCGTACGTTTTGGTGGCGGCATGGGCAACATCCTGAGGGGCAACAACTCGAGCGGTATGCCCCGCTGCCTCGAAGGAGCACGATACTATGCACAGTGGGCAGGTGCTCCCTATCATGTATACGGAGGAAGAAAAGGAGCCAATGACTACTCCGACGACATCAACACACGCTCGCTGATGACCAACTGGTTGGGAGGCGGAAGTCCCTATATGCCTGCCCTTCAGGGCAAGAAGGTTCCTATAGAACTCTCACTTGCCGTACACAGCGACGCGGGTTACAACAAGGACGGAAAGACAACCTGGGGCTCCCTGGCCATCTGCACCACCAACTTCAACGACGGCATGCTGAACAGCGGCATCTCGCGCATGACATCCAAGGACTTGGCCAAGGCTTTGCTCAAGAATCTGGTCAGCGACCTTAGGCAGCAGTATGGCGAATTCTCAGAGCGTTATCTCTGGGACCGCAACTACTCCGAGACCCGTTTGCCCGAAGTTCCTGCCGCCATCATCGAGACCCTGTCGCACCAGAGTTTCCCCGACATGAAGATTGGTCAGGACCCGATGGGCAAATTCACCATAGCACGCTCGCTCTATAAGACCATCTTGAGATATGTATGCACCAACCACGGACTGCCCTATGTGGTTCAACCCCTTGCACCCAACAATTTCTCGGTAGAGATTGATGCCCAAGGAACAGCCCACCTGTCATGGAGTCCACAGACCGACCGCAGCGAGCCTACAGCCCAGCCTACATCGTATATTCTGTATACAGCTATGGGTAAAGGAGGCTTTGACAACGGACAGATCATTAAGGGAGCCTCTTGCAGCATGAACTTGAAGCCGGGCGAACTCTATACTTTCAAGGTGGCGGCTCTCAACAGCGGTGGGGAGAGTTTCCCAACCGAGAAACTTTGTGCGCGATACGAGCCAGCAGCCACCAAGACGGTCTTGATCGTCAACAACTTCCATCGACTGGCAGCGCCTCAGGTGATCGACAACGACTCCCTGCAAGGATTCGACATGGAACAAGACCCTGGCGTAAGCTATGGATTGACGGCAGGATGGAGTGGTAAGCAACTTGTCTTCGACCGACAGAGGATGGGCAACGAGAGCAGTTCCGGCTTGGGTTATTCTGGCAACGAACTGGCAGGACACTTCATTGCCGGCAACGATTTCAGTTATGTGGAAGAACATGCCCGCAGTATAGCTGCCAGCCAAAAATACAATGTGGCAAGCTGTTCGAGTGAATGTGTCGCAGCAGGAAAGGTGAAGATGAATGCCTACCCTGTAGTCGACCTCATCAATGGTTTGGAACGCTACGACGGTTACACACCCACCTATTACAAATCGTTCACCCCTACCCTGCAGCAACGGCTCAAGGCCTATACACAGGGAGGCGGAGCCTTGCTGGTAAGCGGTTCCTATATAGGCAGCGACATGACCACACCCGATGAGAGGAACTTCCTGAGCAATGTGCTGAAAGTAAGTTATCCAACCAATGACAGCATCACACAGACTACCGACAGCGTATCGGGCTTAGGTCTACGTTTCGCTTATTACAACACGCTCAATGACAGGCATTATGCTGCCACACATCCCGATGTACTCTTGCCGACAACGACAGTTGGTACCGCTCCCTTCAGCGCCATGGTTTACACATCAGGCAGTAGCGCTGCAGTAGCATACAGGGGTAATGACTATCGCTCATTCACCATGGGGTTCCCCCTCGAATGTATCAACGAGGAAAAGACTCGCACAAGCATCCTCTTGGGAATACTCCGTTTTCTGACAGAGTAGGAACAGAGGCGCTAAGTTTGCGCTTGTGTAAGCTAAAGATAAAAGTGCAATAAAGATAAAAACAACAACATAAAAACAGAAAGACTATGTACAAAATTCAAGCAAACCAGTCAGGCACACGCTCTATAGAAGTGAGCGACCTGCACCTTGAGACCATCGACAAATACCAGTTGCTCCGCAACCTCGTAGACAGCAACGGCATCATCGACGAGGGAGTATTGGAGAAACTCAAGCTCAACGTACGTGCCCTGCTCGAAGCGGACAACTGCCAGGACAAGGCATTGCTCGACTTGTGTCTCGACGTCATCTACAACAGTAACATGAAGGCACTCGGCCTTCACAACCTCGTCCTGCTCTATGTGGACTGGCTCGACAAACGTGCCGCCAACGAGGCAGAAGACACAAACGCAATAACAGACTAAAACGTAAGAATGGAATACAGACTGACAGATTTTCTGCCTACCACTAAGAAGGAATGCGAACTGCGAGGATGGGATCAGCTCGATGTCATCCTCTTCTCGGGTGATGCCTACGTGGATCATCCATCCTTCGGTCCTGCCGTCATAGCACGCACTCTCGAAGCTCATGGATACAAAGTAGCCATCGTACCTCAACCCGACTGGCATGGTGACTTTAGAGATTTCAAGAAACTGGGACGTCCCCGTCTCTTCTTTGGAGTCTCACCAGGCGCAATGGACTCGATGGTAAACCGCTACACAGCCAATCGGCGTATGCGCAGCGAGGATGCTTTCAGTCCAGACTCACGTCACGACATGCGCCCCGACTATCCTTCTATCGTCTACACACAGATTCTCAAGAAACTCTATCCCGATGTTCCTGTATCATTGGGCGGCATTGAAGCCAGCATGCGCCGCATCAGTCATTATGACTACTGGCAGGATAAGCTGAAGAAATGTATTCTTTGTGATTCGGGTGCCGACATCATCCTCTATGGTATGGGTGAGAAGTCTATCATCGCCTTGGCCGAAGCACTCGATAGCGGTCGCACAATCAAGGAGATAAGAGACATTCCGCAGACAGTCTTTCTCTGTCGCGAGGACGAGATCCCCGGCGGTATCAAGGAAGATGACATCATGTTGCACAGCCATGAGGAATGCCTGCAGAACAAGAAAGGACAAGCAGAGAATGTACGTCATCTGGAAGAAGAATCGAACAAGGTTCATGCCCAGCGCATGATCCAGCCCGTGGATGGCAAGGTGGTGGTGGTCAATCCTCCATTCCCTACCATGACAACGGAGGAACTCGATGCCTCCTTCGACCTTCCCTATACCCGATTGCCTCACCCTAAATACAAAGGTAAGACCATACCTGCCTACGAGATGATCAAGTTCTCGGTCAACCTTCACCGTGGCTGTTTCGGTGGCTGTTCCTTCTGCACCATCTCTGCACATCAGGGCAAGTTTGTAGTTTGCCGCAGCAAGGAAAGCATCCTCAAGGAGGTGAAAAAGATTATCCAGATGCCCGACTTCAAGGGTTATCTGAGCGACCTCGGCGGACCATCAGCCAACATGTATGGAATGCATGGCAATAACCTCAAGGCATGTGAGAAGTGCAAACGACCTTCCTGTGTGAATCCACAGATTTGTCCCAACCTCAACACCGACCACAGCAAACTGCTCGACATCTATCATGCCGTGGATGCTCTGCCCGGCATCAAGAAGAGTTTTATCGGCAGTGGTGTGCGCTACGACCTGTTGTTGCACAAGAGCAAGGACGAGAAGATCAATGCCGCAGCCCGTCAGTACACCCGCGAACTCATTACCAAGCATGTGAGTGGTCGACTCAAAGTGGCACCGGAGCACACCAGCCCAGAAGTACTGAAGTTCATGCGCAAGCCGTCATTCGACCTGTTCTATGAGTTCAAGCGCATCTTCGATCGCATCAATAAGGAGGAAGGACTCAACCAGCAGATCATCCCTTACTTCATCAGTTCGCATCCCGGCTGTCATGAGGAGGATATGGCTGAGTTGGCTGTCATCACCAAAGGACTCGATTTCCATCTGGAGCAGGTGCAGGACTTCACTCCTACACCCATGACCATCTCTACCGAGACTTGGTATACTGGCTATGATCCCTACACGCTCGAACCGGTGTTCAGCGCTAAGACTCCAAAGGAAAAACTTGCCCAGCGCATGTTCTTCTTCTGGTACAAGCCGGAGGAGCGTCGAGCTATTGAGTCAGAATTGAAGCGCATTGGCCGTTCCGACCTGATAGCCAAGCTCTACGACAAACCATTGAGAGGTGGAAAAGGCAGAATATCTCAAGCTCATTACGACGACAAGGCCATTGGCTCTACTTACGACAATCCAGGAGTAGGACGTGGATCCAAAGGCAAGCGTGGCAGCAACCGACAGGAGAATCAGCGTGGAGCCTACAGACAAGACTCACAACGAGGCGGCTATCGTCAGAATGTACAGAGAGGAAAAAACGAATATTCTCCCAAGGGTTATGGCAACGTGGGTTGTTACGACGAAGAGAAATATCTCAACGATGGCAAACCGCTGAACGGCAAGTCGACCAACATCCGTGACGTTGTGGCAGCAGCAAGAGCCGAGCTACGCGAAGCCAAAAACAAGGGTGCCGGCTTCTTCAAAAACAAAAAGAAGAAAAGCTTCAATCCCAACTTCGACAGCAACAACCGAAACAAAAGAGGAAAGAAATAAAGGAGTTTTTATTAAGGAGTTAAGAAGTTAAAGGAGTTAAGGAGTTAAGACAAATGTCCCATTGCTTATGCAGTTGGACATTTGTACCTCAACTAAACAATAAACTCTGTAATAAAGCTATTGTCTTAACTCCTTTAACTCCCTTAACTCCCTTAACTCCTTATTAATTAATATACACCCGTGCGCAAGTATTACAAATGATATTTGTTGGAATACTTGCGCTTGGCTTTTACTGGTGCACCATGAAAACCACCACCGATACTTCCGCCACTAAAGCCTCGGCTGCCGCCAGCCACACCACAATAGTCAGCCCACCGCGCACGGATGCGGTCTACATAGTCGACTGTTTCCGAACCACGCATATATCCATATTTCACTACTGGGTCGCTGTAATAAGCAGGATGAGACAATCGCAATACAAACTCGCGTACATCACCCCAGTTGTATGCATTCCTGCCATGTTTACGTGCCAAAGACATGGCATCACGCACATGATGGAATCCACCATTATAGGCAGCTAAGGCGAAAAGTATACGCTGCGATGGGTCTCCGACATCAGCGAAATGCCCCTGCAGTTCAGCCATGTATCTTGCTGCAGCAGCCACATTAGCCTCAGGTTCATGCACCTGACTCATGGGCAAACCTAAGTGAGCGGCTGTAGAAGGCATAATCTGCATCAGTCCGCAGGCGCCAGCCCACGACTTAGCATTCGGGTCGAAGCAACTCTCCTGATAACACTGGGCAGCCATCAGTCGCCAGTCCATACGGGCAGCTCCGGCATACATCTGGAATAATCTGTCGTATTTAGATATCACACCTTTAGAACGATTGAGGAAAGGAGAGTAAACATGACGGCTGATGCTGCGTGAAGAAAGCAAGAAACTCTCCTCCTGTTTCACTTCTGCTATCATCTTAGGATTGAACCAACTGTTGAGGGTATCGGCAAGACTCTTGTTGCCAGCAGCTACCGACCATTGTTCATCATCCGTTTTCACACCACAGAAGAGCAATCCGCCCTTCGCCTTCACACGAGCCAAAGGTACGGCTATCAGGTCGCCTTCGCCTTTTTGCAACTTACTCACCATTTCAGCCGTGTCCTTACATTCCTCCACACGTAACGACACACCAATCTGTTGCGCGAACTTCTCGCATAACAGATATTGCAATCCCATTCCATGCCCGTGATAATCATAATAGGTGGTAGGTCCATTCACGGTCAGCATGATGAGTTCACCACCCGACACGATATCATCGAGCGACAAACCCTTGCCTTGAGACTGAGGAGCAGGCTCATCAGAAACCTCTACTTCCCCCACGGGCGTACCCCATGGAGTAAGCTCTGGTTGTTCCTTTTTTGAGGAGCATCCCAAGAGCATAAAACCTGCAACAAATACAAATAAATATTCTTTCTTCATGTTTAATGCTACAAAAGTACAAATATTCTTGCATATTCGGGCAAAAATCTGTACTTTTGCATTGATTTTTAATAAAAATGAAGAAATATGTTACGAATAGCAGTGCAGTCAAAGGGTCGTCTCTTCGATGACACCATGAATCTTCTCTCGGAAGCAGACATTAAAGTAAGTGCCTCGAAGCGTACGCTCTTGGTACAGTCAACCAATTTCCCTATCGAGGTGCTCTACCTTCGCGATGATGATATTCCTCAGAGCGTGGCATCAGGAGTAGCCGATATCGGTATCGTTGGCGAGAACGAATTTGTAGAACGTGGCGAGAACGCTCAGATTATCGACCGTCTGGGTTTCAGCAAGTGTCGCCTGAGCCTTGCCATTCCTAAGAAGATCGACTATACCGGTCTGAAATGGTTCGACGGCAAGAAGATAGCCACCTCCTACCCCAACATCCTTAGCAACTTCATGAAGAAGAACGGCATCAACGCTGACATTCATGTCATCACAGGTTCTGTAGAAATCAGCCCCGGTATCGGTTTGGCAGATGGTATCTTCGATATTGTCAGCTCAGGCTCTACACTTATCAGCAACAATCTGGCTGAGGTAGAGGTCGTGATGAAGAGCGAGGCTCTCCTCATCGGCAACTGGAACATGGACGAGCAGAAACATCAGATTCTCAACGAGATGCTGTTCCGCTTTGAGGCAGTACGTTCAGCCCAGGACAAGAAATACGTGATGATGAATGCCCCTAAGGATAAAATTGATGCCATCACTGAGGTGTTGCCAGGTATCAAGAGTCCTACCATCATCCCTCTTGCCGACGAGAATTGGTGCTCTATCCATACCGTTCTCGACGAGAAGCGTTTCTGGGAAATTATCGGTAAGCTGAAGGAATTGGGAGCACAGGGCATCCTGGTAACTCCTATCGAGAAAATGATTTTGTAACAACCACTTGCAAACATCTTTGCATAATAGTAAACCGAAGTTTCGCATATCAGGAAGTTAAAGGAGTTAAGGAAGTTAAGGAGTTAAGACG